>Ga0366812_1120_pt1 | contig 9607 bp, 7 predicted proteins | sample TotcelN113001N14_FD_207021 | JGI IMG/M metagenome (GOLD analysis project Ga0366812, IMG submission 207021) | Enriched cells from coal bed in the Powder River Basin, Montana, United States - Total cells N11 rep3 HSBNCT.N11.300.1.N14 ... | reverse complement strand
GGCTAGACGTACAATGTCATCAATTCGGCCTGGATTAGGAGTAAAGCAAGCGCAGTTGGTCTTCATATACCGTTCAGCTAAAGCCTTTACCTGCTCTTCAATAGTAGTAGCACTTTCATCAACCAGGTTTTCAAAATAACGGGTTCCAGTACAAAGCTCCTCTACCACAACAGCTGCACCGGCTGTCTCGATAATATGATGCAGCTTCCAATTAGGAATAGCCAGCGGAGTACCTGTAACTAGAATGCGCAGGGCATTTTCCGGGAAAACCCCTTCATTACGGCTTATGCGTTCCTCCAGTTCCTCGCTCAGTTTATTAGTCATTGCTGCGCAACGCGCCGGGTCATCGTAGAAAGCTATCTGGGTGACTAAAAGAGCATCCTTGCCGCTGATAGGAACCTGTGATGCCTTGCGGGTTGAATAGAGGCGCTGCAAAGCTCTTCTTTTATCATTTATAAGCTTGATGCTCTGCCCCAGAGCCTCCGGTGTAATTTTGTTGCCGGTAAAATCTTCAACCACTTTAATAAAGTCCATGATTTCACCCTGAAAGGCGTCTATATCCTTATCCCGCTTCATTTGCGGTATATCAATAACGTGTACCGGCACTTCACTGGCTAGTATCTCCCAGGCTTTCTTTTTACCATCACAGGTAGTTTCGCCTACATACATATCGGCAATACGGAAAAATGGACAAGTCTTGTCCAGCCTGGCTCCTACTGAAGCCTTGATAAGCGGGCAAGTATTGGGAGGGAGAACCTTTTCCCCACCGGATACCCAGAACTGTGATCCCCCACACAACCCGGTAGCAATACCCCCGGCTGCGAAAATTACTTCATCTGGAACATATACACAGAAGGTTCCGAATACCTTGCCACCCGTTTTCTGGTGCTCGATCAGTTCGGACGGTCTTACCCCATGAATTTCCGATACTACAAAATCGTAAAAGTCCATACCTTGCGGGCGGTTTTCCTGAGAGAGATACACTCCCCCAAAAGCCTCTGGCAGCGCTTCACACAAGAGATCATGTTTGTCCAGATCCATTTCCAGGTCTGTCCACATTTGACGGTAATCAGCCATTACAAACTCCTCCTTAATAATTATAAACTCTGGCCCTAGCCATTTCCCCTTGCCATAACTTTTAGTTATAATATTTTTAACCTTGTAATTGCATATATTCTACAACGTCATTATTTTTCCTGCCTAGTTTAATGGTATTTATTTCTTTTTTGTCTAGCAATAAAATCCCTATCTATAATCATCTTCAATCTTTATATTTAGTAACCGCGGGCATTTTTTATTAATTATAAGCAATACTTTTCATACTATATATTAATAGTATATTTACACTTTATAATTTGGATAGACATATTTACCGCCAAATTTCTATTAATAGAACTGCACTTATAACCATTAAGCTTTGCTGATCCTAACCAATACTGCCCTGGAGGCCGGAAACCCGGAAATAGGGTCAAGATCGTCATTGTCGGTGAGTAGATTCGCATTAGCTTCATCCCAACCATGGGGCATCAGTATTACTTCAGTATCCAGGTCAGGATTATATTGAGCCTTTATCAGCAATTTTCCTCTTCTGGATTCAACCCTCACCATATCCCCTTCTTCAATACCTAAATCAGCTGCTATAAATGGGTTGATTTCCAGGAGTGGTTCCGGGCATAATTTTCTCAAACTATGCAAATTGTGAAAGCGGGAATGCATATATTCTCGGGTTCTGGCACCCGATGACAAAATAAAGGGATACTTTTGAGCGATTTCCGGGCTTGATTCACGGCTTTCGACGGGCGGAGAATAGAAAGGCAAAGGCTCATGTCCAAATTTTTCTAGCTCATTACTGAATATTTCAACTTTTCCTGAGGGGGTCGCAAAGCCATTTTTCAGGTATTTCCTTTCTTCCCATTTACCATAAACGTATCCAATCGGGAATTTTTTCAGTTGCTCCAGACTCAAGCCCTTTTGCTTCAAGCGGGCATCCAGAGCCTCAGATTCATTTTGCCAAGGGTAATCGGCAGCATAGCCCATCTCTTCTGCCAGAGCTTTCCAGAACCACCAATTACTGCGGCACTCACCTTCATCGATCACTGGTTCAGCCAGGCCCACGATCAACCTCCCTTCAGAATCAAAATCCTCCCATAGCTCATAGCTGCTAAGAAAGGTACCCGCCGGCAAAACCAGATCGGCCATCCGCCCAGTCTCGGTCATAAAATGATCCATAACTATCAAAAATTCAAGCTTTTCCAAGGCTTGTCTGAGTTTGCCTGCATTGGGCCAGGTAAGCAACGGATTGCTTCCCATTACAATCATGGCCTGAATTTCATAAGGCACGGAACTTAGAATTGCATCGGCATATCGATTCGCTTGGGCATTTCCCGAATATTTAAAGAACAGGGGGTAATCATTCTGCCCAATGGCCGGCATTCCCAGAGCATTATTTTTCATCTCCAAAGGGGACAGAAATGCCTGGGTAAAAAGAGCTCCTCCTTTAATATCCAGGTTGCCAGTTATAGCCTGTAATATAGATATTGCTCGGACAGTCTGAAAGCCGTTGCTCTGAAGTTCCAGGGAGTTTCCGTCTGCAATGCAAGCTGAAGTGGAGTTGCTATAAATTTGGGCAGCCTGTTCAATATTAGAACCCGGCACTCCCGTTATACTTTCTGCTTTTTCCAGGGTAAATTCCCTCGTTAAATCTTTTAATCGTTCTATACCAATGGTCCATTTTTCAACGAAATCATGATGGTACAGACCCTTTTGCAATATATAATTTATAAGCCCTAATGCTAAGGCACCATCCGTCCCTGGTCTTACCCGCAAATGCAGATCTGCTTTTGCGGCCAAGCTCGTTGTACGGGGGTCAATGACGATAAGCTGGCCTCCTTTTCGGCGAGATTGATTGATCATATTTAGCACAGTCGGTTTGGAACTAGCCGGATTGTTACCCCAGAGTATTATGCAGGAACTATTAGCAAAATCAGGCTCTGGATGACAGGCAAAGGTATAAGAGCTAGCAATAACTCTAGAGAGGTGGCAATGGCTGCCAGCAGTAGAAAAATTAGGAGTTCCAAATAGATTGGCAAAAAGTTCAGCATAAGGAGTGAATTGTTTATCCACTCCAGCCTGCCCTACATGAATTAATACTGATTGAGGCCCGCTATGTTTCTTAATGATGGATAATTTATCAACTATGATCTTTATGGCCTCTTCCCAAGATATCTCCTGCCACTGATTATTTTCCGTCTTTTTTAGAGGATGTCTCAAGCGCTCGGGTGAGTTAAACATTTCTACTATGGCTTTGCCCTTAGGGCAAAGGTAACCCCTATTCCTAGGGTGATCCTTGTTTCCTTTTACCCCCAGCAGCTCATTATTCATAAAATTTAATTTCATTCCACAGTTGGCGTTGCAGATTCCACAAACCGTGTTTACCGTGCGCAGATGATAATTAGTAGTCATAATCTTTCCTCTCTCCTATTGACCCACCCAACAAATTAGAGACCACTGGAAAAGTCAAACAATATGGCAAAAAGCCAAGATTGTCATTCTGAGCGCAGCGAAGAATCTGAGTATTTATGAGGCTTTAAGATTCTTCATTTCACTTCGTTTCATTCAGAATTTTCACGCGTTGCCCGCACCACGATAAACGAATACCGAGAGTATCAAAGCCGTGACAGGCGGTGATTGTCCTCCTGAGCGATAGCGAAGGATCTTTACCTCAACCTACCGGACAGATCCCCCCTCTGGGGACTACATATGTGAACTTCGTTCACCAATCAAGGTTGCTTCGCTAGCGCTCAGGATGACCAAACCTGTTATTCATAGCAATGACACGAATCCGAACTTTTTCAGTGGTTTTAACAAATGATCGGGTCTTTTTTAGTTGACGCTGTCAATAACTGGTGCTATTATTCTACCATAATATACATTGTCTTAATGTATAATTTTTGGTTATAGTAACTCCAGTTTTTTTAACAAAGGAGATCGTAGCATTAATATGTCCAATCAAAAACGAGAGCCCATCGTAAGGATTGTACACTTGAGCAAATCCTATGGAAATATCAAAGCATTAAGCAATATTAACCTGGAGATATATTCCGGCGAAATATTGGCAATCTTTGGCGACAATGGCGCTGGTAAAAGCACTCTGATCAAGATTTTAGCGGGAGCTTTAAATGCTGATCAAGGGACAATTGTGGTGGGAGATAAAATTTATAGCTCTTTATCACCCAGCAAAGCAATTCGTTTAGGGATATCAACAGTCTATCAGGATCTCGCTTTAGTTGACTGTCTGGATGTGGCCAGCAATATTTTTTTAGGCAGAGAGCCAGCATATGCTGGTTTTTTTGTAGACAAAAATAAAATGGAAAGTGAATCCAGGCGGGTTTTACAAGGATTGGAGCTCAATATTCCCAATTTAAATTCGCCGGTAGGACTTTTATCTGGTGGTCAGAGACAAGGAGTAGCTGTTGCCAGATCCATTTTTCAAGGGGGCAAGGTGATAATCTTTGATGAGCCGACTGCCGCCATGGGACTCCAAGAATCAGCTAAAGTGATCAAATTATTGCAAAAATTACGTGAAGAAGGTATGGCTGTAGTAGTAATCAGTCATAATCTGCACCATGTGTTTGAGATCTCCGACCGCATATGTGTGATGCGCCATGGCCAGATCGCCGCCATATGCGAAACTAAGAATATCCTGCCCAATCAAATTGTGGAGCTAATAATGGGCGCAACTAATATAGAAGCATATGCTGCAGCAGGAGTGTAATCTAATGCAACAAGTTAAACGATTGTTTGTAACTGGCAACCAAAATTTCTCACAGATATTACTTGGGCTGGTATTGTTAATAACGGTTATTGTGCTCAGTTTAGCATCTCCATTTTTTTTGACCTGGGATAATTGGCGCAATATCCTTGATCAAAGCGCCCTGCAGGTAATCATAGCGATAGGTATGACTTTTGTAATCTGCACCGGAGGAATTGATTTATCAGTAGGCTCCATATCAGCCCTGAGCGGAGTATGTATGGCTGTAGCCATGCACGCAGGCGTTTCAGTCGAACTGGCTATTCTGCTGGGAATTACTGCAGGCGCTCTGGTTGGTATGAGCAATGGCTGGTTGATTTCCCAGCTCAATCTTAATCCCTTCATAGTTACCCTGGGCACTATGTCAGTAGTGCGAGGTGCGGCCTTGATCATTACTACCGGCATACCCATTTACGGTTTTCCAAAAGCTTTTACCTGGTGGGGTAACGGTCATATCGGTCCGCTAAATCCGCCCATGTTGATAGCAGTATTTATAGCCTTACTAGGCGCCTTAGTGCTTAACAAAACCAAATTGGGTTATTACACTCTGGCTCTGGGCGGAAATGAGGAAGCCTTGCGGCGCTCGGGAGTAGCTCACAAGGTCTATAAACTTATGGTTTACACAATTTGCGGAATTACTGCTGCCCTGGGCGGATTGGTTGTCACCGCCCGTCTAAATACCGCCGAACCACTGGCTGGTTGGATGTTTGAACTAGATGCCATAGCTGCGGTTGTACTGGGTGGTACTGATATGAAAGGAGGTAGGGGAAGCATAACCGGAACCATTATGGCGTGTCTGCTATTAGGGATGCTGCGCAACGGGTTAACTATTTTGAACATACCATCCTATTATCAGCAATTGGCCATCGGCATAATTATTCTGGTTGCAATAATAGTATCAGAATTACGCCTCAGGAATGCTCCTGGGCACCAAAAAAACAGTTAGGAGAGATAATGTGAGAAAAAGCAAACAGGTATTTACAATTTTTGTGTTGATTATTTTAATGTTAAACATAATTGGCTGTGCCAACAATAGCACTAAAAACACTGCAGCTGAAAAAGAAAAGGCACCGGTCGAGCAGATCTCAGATGCCAAGGTAGCCGCTAACGAAAAAGTCTTATTGGAGCAATTACAGCCTCTACCAAAAACCAATCAGGGTGAAAAAATTGGCATATTGGTCATTACCTTGGCCAACCCTTACTGGGTATCCTTAAAGAAGTCTTATGAATTAGCCTCCAAAGAATTGGGAGTAAATGTTGAAGTGATGGCAGCTCCTACGGAGGGAGATACTAAATCTCAATTGGAGACGTTGCAGGCCATGATAGCCAAGGATTATAAAGGCTTGATTATATCTCCAATAGAACCTAATAATCTGGTACCTGGGGTAGTAAATGCCAACAAAAAAGGAATCAAAGTTGTCAATCTAGGACCTGGTATCAATGTTGATGCCGTCAAAGATGCCGGCGGCAAGCTGGATGGCCGTATAACAGTAGACTTTGAAGAACAGGGCCAAAGGGCTGCCGAATATATTGTGGAAAAGATCGGCAAGGATGGCGGCAAGGTAGCAATTATTCAAGGCATACCCGGTGCCGGCCAGAGTGAAGGCAGAACCACCGGAGCCAAAAAGGTGTTTGAAAACACTCCCGGGATTAAGCTGGTTTCGATTCAACCTGCCAATTGGGATAGAAACACCGCCTACAATATAGCAACGAATTTATTACAGTCTAATCCGGATATCAAAGGCATATTTTGCTGTAATGACGTCATGGCTTTAGCTGCGGCAGATGCACTGGAAGCAGCCGGCAAAAGAAATGGACGCATTATCTTTGGGGTAGACTTTACTGATGAAGCAAAAGCCGCCATCGGCACCGGCAAGCTTGATGGCAGTATTGCCTATTCCATGGATGCTTACGCTAAGGCAGGCATTCTACTTTGTTTAAAAACCATACAGGGAATGGATGTACCCCAGACAGTAAAAAGCCCGTTAGCAGTAGTAACTAAAGAAAACATCAAGGAATACAGCAACTGGCATTAATCGTCATATATAAATAGTTCAATCTTCTTTCTTTTTCAATATAATTGATATCCGTACTAATTCCAGTCCAATAACATGAGGCCATAGCAGCTGGCAACCTAGCTGTTATGGCCTCATTATCTGCACATTAAAAACTCAATGCTAGTTTAGCAAACCAATTATTCTCAGACATAAATCTAGTGTTAATAATTATATTTAGCGAGTTCGTACATAATACTAAAACACACTGCATATGCGACATATTCTAAAAACTTAAAAAGAATAGCAAAACCGAGGCCACTGAAAAAGTCAAACAATATGACAAAAAGCCAAGATTGTCATTGCTATGCATAACGGTCATCCTGAGCGCAGCGAGGAATCTGAGTATTTATGAGGCTTTAAGATTCTTCATTTCACTTCGTTTCATTCAGAATGACACGAATCCGGACTTTTTCAGTGGCCTCGGCAAAATCTTACTCTTGATTTGTTGATAATAGCTGTTTTTTTCCGATAATACTAGCAGGAGGGATGCTTATGCCCATAGGCAAAGTACATTCAATCGATACCTTCAGCACCTTGGATGGCCCAGGTATAAGGACGGTTGTCTTTATGCAAGGCTGCTCCTGCTCCCAGAGTACTTTTGACTGGATGTCCAGTGGGACTTGGAAGTGAAAAGGTGATTCGCCTTACGGAAGAACTGGGTGCACATGTCGTGGCGATGGAAAACTGTTCCGGTTATAAAACCCTGGATTTGCAAACCGACACCTCTGGGGATGATCCCATAGTAGCTCTGGCCGAAAAATATATTAAAATTCCCTGTTCATGTATGAGCCCTAATACTTACCGGCTGGAACTGCTTAACAGTATGATCGATGATTTTCGGGCGGATGCTGTAATTGATCTGACCTGGCAGGCTTGCCATACCTATAATATTGAAGCGTATGAAGTGGGTAAGGTGGTTAAGCAAAAAGGCTTACCCTACCTGCATCTGGAAAGTGATTATTCAAACTCCGACTTAGAGAGTTTAAAAGTACGCATTGAAGCTATGTTGGAGATGGTACAAAAATGATCGGGATAGGGATAGACATAGGTTCTGTTGCCACCAAAGGTATCATCATTTATGGCGATAAACAGTGTAGGGCTATGGTTCCCACCGGATGGAGCCCCAGAGACGCTGGAAAGGCAGTTATAGATCAGCTACTTGATTTATCGAGAATAGAGCGGCGGGAAGTGGCACAGATATTTGTTACCGGCTATGGCCGGGTAGCGTTTGAAGATGCTGATAAAACTATTACCGAGATTAAATGTCACGCTCGGGGGATTGCGGAGCTTTATCCCGAAGTTCGGACCATAATCGACATTGGGGGACAGGACAGTAAGGTTATTCGAGTTGATGAAGCGGGTCGAGTGTTGGACTTTGCCATGAATGATAAATGTGCGGCTGGAACCGGACGTTTCCTCCAGGTAATGGCCACTGCTTTAGGCCTAGATGTCAGTGAGTTAGGACAAGCAGAAGAACCTGCTCAGACTCTCTCAATCAGCAGTATGTGTACCGTTTTTGCAGAATCAGAAATAATTGGCCTCCTGGCTCGGGGAAATCCCAAAGGCGGAATTATTGCCGGACTGCACCAGTCGGTAGGCAAAAGGGTAGCGGCTATGGCTCGACGTATGGGTATAAAAGAACAAGTAGCTTTTACTGGCGGGGTAGCTATTAACCTGGGGGTTAAGCGAGCCTTGGAAGAGGAAATTGGCAGCTCGGTAATTGTATCCGAAGCCTGTCAGTATACGGGCGCGCTGGGAGCGGCACTGCTGGCATGCAAATTATAAAGTGGCTAGAACTTAAATAGAAATTATCTTCATTCCGGTGCATGAAATTTATGGCAAGAGAGAAATACTATATCCATGTTGCATTAGGGGGTGAAGGATATTAAGGCTGGAGTGCGCAACCAGTTAACTGGAAAAGTGATTCTAATAAAGCAGGGTGATGTAATGTCCGAGGTTATTACTAGGGTGGGTGATAATGAAATCACCTCAGTAATGACTTCCGATTCTCTTCGGGAGGCGGGATTTCTGGAAGGAGACACAGTAACGGCTTTAATTAAGGCAGTTAAAATGTGGTCATGGTAAAGTAGACGGCATAAAAAGACCTCGGATATTCAGTACAGAGGTCTTTTTCTATGGTAATGCACCCACTTGTCAACTTATTGATATTGAACTACGAGGTATTTTATGTAGGAACAAATACTTGCTTTTTACTTCTGCTTTCAACGAGGGATTTCAATTCCTGCATCCTTGAAGAGCTGGGAGCCTCAATATTATCGAGTTCATATTTTAGCCCCAGCAGCTTCCATTTATGACTACCCAGAGAGTGGTAGGGCAAGAGATCAACTCTGGTAACGTTTTCCAAGCTGGAGACAAAATCGGCCATCGTGAACAGATCGTCTTCCGTATCGGTGAAACCAGGAACTATCACATATCTTATCCAAATTTCCACCTGCTTGTAATTTATCAATTCTAGATTCTCAATATTGCACCTATTGTTGGCGCCGGTAAGGAGCTGGCTCTTTTCATTATTAATGTGTTTGATGTCGGCCAGAAATAGCTTAGTAAAAGGGACAAGATCTAATACGGTTTCTGTGGCTACATATAGGGAGGTATCAATTGCGGTGTGAATATTATATTTCTGACACCTTTTAAAAATTTCCTTCACAAATTCAGCTTGTAAAAGTGGTTCGCCCCCGGAAAAGGTTACGCCTCCGCCCGATGCTTGGAAATAGGGGAG
>Ga0366812_1099_pt1 | contig 9781 bp, 10 predicted proteins | sample TotcelN113001N14_FD_207021 | JGI IMG/M metagenome (GOLD analysis project Ga0366812, IMG submission 207021) | Enriched cells from coal bed in the Powder River Basin, Montana, United States - Total cells N11 rep3 HSBNCT.N11.300.1.N14 ... | reverse complement strand
AATGGCACGGTTTGATAAGGGAATTATCCTATCCTCACCGTTTTTAGTATTTCGCAGGACAGCCGTCGCATTATTCAGGTCAACGTCTTTGCGGCGTAATTTCAGGATCTCGCCCCGCCGAGCAGCCGTTTCAACAGCGATCTCAAATATCGATACCATATATGGATTTCTTGCTTTTTTAAGCTCCGTATGAAACCGTTCATATTCGCCAATTTCAAGTCTGCGATCACGCGCTTTCCCATTGCTGGGGACCTCTATCTTACGGATGGGATTTTCCAGATTCATTCCCCAGCGCTTAGTAGCCACCTGGAAAAGGCTGGACAATAACATTAGATATTTTCTTAAATTATTGTCGGACCAACCTTCTTTTTTTGCCGTAGCCATAAACCGTAAAATTGCATCTCTGCCTACTAGAGAAACAGGTAGACGGGAAATTTCGTATCGTTTTAGTTTTCCAATTTTCGTTGACTCAACAGGAGCGCTCCGCTTAGTAGGAGTGATTTCAAGAAGGTAACGGTCCAGCAAGACCGTGAGAGTAATTTTGGCAGTATCTTCTTTTCTTTGTTTGGCCTCTAGTACCAAACGATGTGCTGGGTCGGTTGTAGCGTCCGCACGCATTCGATCTCGATAAGCACGTGCATCCTGGAGCGTATCGAAAGTTTGATTAATGCGCGCACCGTTCATCGTTAATCGGACACGATAGGAAAAACCGTCACAGCGTACTGTGATATTGCGTTCTATGATGCATTCGTTTCGAATTTTTTTGCTAGCCATAACGGGAACCTTTTGACCAAAATTGACCTTTAAATACCCTAAAGTATTCATGAGTCCCCGTCTACGCCCTTGATATACCAAAAATGCGTACTATTCTCAAAATCTCGCGCCTGAAAGGGCGTGCCGGTTCGATTCCGGCTCCCGGCACCAGTAGCTTGTTTCACACCGCATCAAATCATCTCAAAACCCGCACTCCTCATAGGCGTTGCGGGTTTTTTGTTGTCTCAAGACATTTCACCAGATACCATTACATATCAACATTTTGTTGGTACTGCTGTTGGTACTTCCAGATACCATCAAATCAGGTACCAACACAAAGGGAAGAAATGGCTCTGACAGACACATTCATTCGGCAAGTAAAACATAGTGGCGCAGCTGCAGGCGACAAGCATACCGACGGGCAAGGACTTATTTTGCTAGTCAAGGCTAGCGGAAAATATTGGCGCTTGAATTATCGGTACACCGGCAAACAAAAAACGTTGGCGCTGGGTGTATATCCAGAGGTATCGCTTGCCAAGGCCAGAAAGCGGCGTGACGAAGCCAAGGAATTACTGGCGGATGGTATAGACCCAGGGCAGGCGAAGCGCGACGACAAACTGACCAAGAATAACGCAGCAACTTTTACCTTCGAAAAGATTGCGCGCGCATGGTTAGCAAATACAGCGGCAAACCGCGCGGGAAGTACCCAAGGCAAGATTACAACCTGGCTTGAAAATCACGTATTTCCATCAATTGGAAAAATGCCGATTTCTACAATCGGACCGCGCGATGTTCTAGCTGCCGTTCAAAAAATTGAGGCTCGGGGTGCAATCGATTCAGCCCATCGTGTAAAACAAATATGCGGACAGGTTTTCAGATATGCAGTGGCAACCGGATCAGCAGAACGTGACGTCACGGCCGACCTTAAAGGAGCGCTGTCAGTAGTACCACGATCGAATTATGCGGCCATCACCGAGCCCAAACAAGCTGGCGAATTGCTACGATCTATTTACACATACGCAGGACATCCATACGCTGTTGCTGCGCTAAGGCTGGCTCCACTGTTATTTGTACGTCCTGGTGAATTGCGGTCAGCAGAATGGCAAGAAATAGATCTGCAGTCTTCCGAATGGCGAATCCCGGGCTCGAAAATGAAAATGAAGAATGATCACATCGTACCCTTGGCAGCGCAAGCGGTAGACATTTTGCGCTCGATACAACCACTTAGCGGTCATGGGAAGTTTGTTTTTCCCAGCATCCGCACCGGAGAGCGCTGTATGAGCGAGAACACGATCAATGCCGCATTGCGCAGTATGGGTTATAGCAAGGACGTAATGACCGGGCACGGCTTTCGGGCTATGGCGCGTACCATCATGGATGAGGTACTAGGCGAAAGGGTTGACCTGATCGAACACCAGCTTGCGCACGCGGTAATTGACCCTAATGGTCGCGCCTACAACCGAACCGCCCATTTGCCTGCGCGTCGAGAAATGATGCAGCGTTGGGCTCATTATTTAGATAAGTTGCGCATTGGTGCTGCTGTAGTTTCAATTCGCACCGGGGCAACATAATTATCTAAACCATTTTAATAATGGCGAGACAAGATCAAATTGGTATTAAGGGTATGCAATATGGCATACCCTTTTTTATTCGTATAGTCTCGGAGTGAGTTTCTAATGGTGGATATTGATTACGAGTTAACTGATTTTGCGCACCCCTAAATGCAACTCAGTTGCATAAAGATATCTCTTGCTGTAGAGTGCATGCCTGCATTAGTTTTCACGTTGTTTGCAAAAGGAAAAATCCAAGAGAACTAGTCTTTCTTAAAAATAACAATAAATATCTCCATGTCGTTTCTCTCTCGAATTTCTTGCGGTCGTAACTGGATGGTGTTGGCCTGGCCCGCATGGCTACGAATGCTTGCAGTGCTGCCTGCCATCCTATTGCTATGGCTAGCGGTTACGTGGGCATTGGCAGGAGAATTACCTTGGTGAAATTGGACGATCTGACTGTCACCTACCGAGGACATCCGGCATTGCATCACGTCAGGGGGCATTTTGCGGAAGGTTCTCTGACAGCAGTGATCGGACCGAACGGAGCTGGAAAGAGCACTTTGCTGAAGAGCATTCTGGGATTGGTGCCGCTTCACAAAGGCAGTATCAGCATCGCACCGGAACGGGCATGTACGGCTTATTTGTCCCAACAGACTGAAATCGAGCGAAATTTCCCGATTGTGGTGCGCGATTGCGTACTCTTGGGCTATTGGCATAAAGCTGGGCTGTTCGGCGCGATTTCGCGGGCGCTAATTCAACGAGCGGAATTTGCGCTTAGCGAAGTTGGTCTGGAAGGGTTTTCTCAACGGCCAATCTCGTCCTTGTCGGCGGGTCAGTTCCAGCGGATGCTATTTGCTCGCATCCTGGTTCAGGATGCCGACATGATTCTACTGGACGAACCTTTCAACACCATTGATGCAAAGACAACGGCCGAGTTACTGAAGCTGATAACAGCTTGGCATCATGAAGGCCGCACGGTGATTGCCGTGTTGCATGATTATGCCCAGGTACGCAGTCACTTCCCCCAGTCCTTGTTGCTTGCGCGTGAAGTCATCGCTTGGGGGGACACTACGACCGTCCTGGCGGATGAGCATTTACGGCAGGCCGAAGCCATGGCGCAAGCATGGGACGAAAATGCCTTACCCTGTCAAGAGAGCAATGCGTCGTGATGGACAGCATCTACCAATTTGCCTTCGCTCCATTCCAGGAATTTGCATTTCTGCGTCGAGCTTTGGTTGCCACTATCGCATTGGCGATGAGCGGAGCCCCTCTCGGCGTTTTATTAACATTGCGCCGCATGAGCCTGTTCGGCGACGCGCTGAGCCATGCCGTGTTGCCTGGCGTGGCTATCGGGTTCATGTTATTCGGCTTGTCGCTATCGGCTATGAGCACGGGCGGCTTCTTGGCCGGCATTATCGTGGTGGCAATCACCGGGCTTATAAGTCGATATACCGAATTGAAAGAGGATGCCAGCCTGGCAGCGGTTTATCTGGTCGCGCTGGCGCTTGGTGTAATACTGATCTCGCGCCGCGGGACAAAACTCGATCTCCTGCATATTTTGTTCGGCAGCATTCTCGGCGTTGATGCGGGCGGTTTGCTGCTAGTGGCGGGAGTTGCCAGTGCCAGCCTTCTCATACTGGCAATTATGTACCGTGGGTTATTGCTGGAAAATTTCGATCCATCCTATCTGGCGGCCTGTGGGAGCCGCGGCATTCTTCTGCAGCAATTATTCCTGATGTTGGTGGTACTAAATTTAGTGGCCGGGTTTCAGACATTAGGTACCCTGATGGCTGTTGGATTGATGATGCTGCCCGCAGTCTCGGCTCGTCTATGGCACGACACCTTGCCGGCTCAGCTTCTAAACAGCATTGTGCAGGCTGCCTGTGCCGGTTATTTTGGCCTATTGATTTCATATCACATCGACACCCCTTCCGGGCCGACCATCATCGTTTGCGCTGGAGCACTTTATCTCGCCTCGTTGCTTTTTGCGCCTCGCGGTTGGTTACCCCGGATATGCCGCCCTGCACATCTTAAAGCATGAACACGCATTTCCATCTTAAACTGATCAAGGAGCACAACGTGAAACGATTTTGGCAAACGGCGCTTACAGTAATCCTTTTGTTACTCTCCTATGCTGTGAGTGCCAAAGACACATTGCCGGTGACAACGAGTTTCAGCATACTGGGCAATCTGGTTGAGGCAGTCGGCGGCAACCGGGTTACGGTATCCACGCTGGTGGGACCGAATGAAGATGCGCACGTATTTGAGCCGACTCCATCTGATGTAAAAAAAGTGGCGCAATCCAAGCTGGTTGTAGCCAATGGCCTGGGCTTCGATCAATGGCTGGACAGGCTGTCTAGCGCTGCAGGGTACAAAGGCGAGATCTTAGTGGCCTCCAAGGGGATCAAAACACGTCAAATGCCCGATAAGGATATTGTTCAACCAGATCCGCATGCTTGGCAGGATCCGAACAATGTCATCATCTATGTACGCAATATCGCCAACGTACTGAGCCGCCTGGACCCAAAGGGTTCGTTGTACTATAAAAAGAATTGCGAGCGATATGTTCAGTCGCTTACTGCGCTTGATGCTTGGGCCATGCAGCAATTCATGCAGATATCAATGGCAAAGCGCAAAGTTATCACTTCACACGATGCCTTCGGTTATTTTGGAGCCCGGTATGGTATCGAGTTCCTTGCTCCACAAGGAATTACAACTGAAAGCGAAGCTAGCGCCAAGGATGTAGCCAAACTCATTCGCAAAATTAAGCATGACCGCATAAAGGCCGTGTTTATAGAAAACATGAGTAACCCTAAGCTGTTGCAACAACTCAGTCGTGAAGCTGACGTAACTGTGGGGGGCAAGCTCTACGCAGATGCCTTATCGCTTCCCCAAGGACCGGCACCGACCTACCTGAAGATGATGCGTTACAACGTCGAGCAATTGATGATGGGCTTAAAGCAGAATTGATAAGGCTATCTTGATTTTTCAAACTGGAAATTTAAAGAGGGTTGCGCCTCGTTTCCTCATGCGCGACAAGTGCATGAAGTACGAAACTGAAAGAAACCGATTCCCGTCACTGGTGATGGGGGCGAACTACAATGTCAGGTCTACCGGGTGGCCGCCGGGGGCTTGTAGATTTCGATTTTATCGGCGGCCAAAGCATAGCCGGCAACACCCATTCCCGTTTCAGAACGATTTACCTCTAGAACGCCGCTCACCCAGACTGCATCCATCGTTCTGATGCCTTGGACTGCCTTGGCACTATTTACATGGATAATCTGATTGGAAGGCGGCGGCGGTACGTGGATGCAGCCGCCAAAAAATGGAACCAGGAGGAATTCCTTGAGATCATCCCCTTCACGTTCCAAGGAAACGACGAATCCCGGAATCTTGATGGCAATACCGTTCAGCTTTGATTCTACCGGTGCATTTTTCCAGTATTCTCTTGCCTTGTTCAGGGCATCCATCGCACGCGGATCCCCATCCTTTAGTTTCTCCAGTTTCATTCCTTTGAATGGTGCCATCGGATCCCAGTCGCTTGGCATCAAGTCATCCCACAAAAGTTCACGATAGACGATCTGCTCCGAAGCAGTGATAGGGGAGACTTCTTTTGCGGAGGTAGCCTGCTGCAACCGGTCGCCGATTTTGAAGTCAGCATTTTTCGCAGGCTGCGCCGAGTCGGGGGCTGAACTTGCGATAGCCGGGTTTGCGCCATCGTCAGGGTCTGTTTGCGAGGAAACGGACCAAGCAACAGCACCCGCCGCCCCGACAAGGGCGAAGGCTCCGATCCAGATAAATTTTTTCATGGCTGCACTCAAATGCGTGGTGACAAACCGTCTGACAGACTGACCCGGTATGCCCGAAAACCGGGCAGAAGACTCACTGCAAATCCGGCACCCACAATCCACAATAACGATTGAAATTCAGCGATTGTCGGAAGCGTTACCCGAAACGCTACGCCGAAACGTGTTTCCAGAAACGGCCCAAAAATAAAAAACGAGGCCGTCAGCAAGACAACCCCCAGCAATACGCCCGTCAACATAACGAAAAAACCTTCGATGGATAGCAGAAAAAATATATCCGCCGGCCGTGCGCCCACGGAGCGAAGAACGGCAAGTTCCCGACGCCGCTCGCCCAGACTGGCCAGTATAGATGAAGCCAGCCCAGCCAAGCCAACAGCCATGACCATGGCCGATACCGCAAGCAGCGCCTTCTCCCCTATGCCCACGACTTGCCAAAGTTCGTCCAGCGCAACACCCGGCAGCACTGCCATAAGCGGCTCCGATTTTTCATTCGCGATTTCGCGCTGAAGCGCAAACACACCAGCTCTGCTTTTCAGGCCGACCAGCACGGCAGTAACGGTCTTAGGCGTCAGATCGAATTTTTTGACCAGTTCGGGTGGAATAGTCATGCCGGGAAGAGGCGCCCCACCCTCCCAATCCAGATGAATGGCTTCCATTGCTTCAAGACTTATATGGGCAGTCTTGTCGACGGGTGTCCCGGTACGGGCCAGAATACCTATAACGGTAAACGGCTTGTCGGCGTGGTCAGACAAATTCATTTCACTCGTGCCGTGGCTTAGCACGATCCGGTCGCCTATTTTGTAATGCAGGCGCTCGGCAACTTCCGATCCCAGCACGGTTTCGAATACAGTTTGAAAATGTCTGCCTTCTGCAAAGCGCAATGCTCGTCTGTCGCCGTAATGAAAAAATTTAAAATAGTTGTCGTTGGTTGCCAGCACGGGAAATCCTCGATGCGAGTCCCCTAGCGATAGCGGAATCGTCCATGCCACCGCCGGATTGCTCGACAATTTTTGCGCACTGCTCCAACTAATGTTGTTAGTTGCGCCGCCCAAGCGGAAAATTGCGTACAGCATTAACTGAACGGGACTGGTTCTGGCCCCTACGACCAGATCAGTACCGGAAACGGATTGAGTAAAACCGTTTCGTACCTCATGACGCACTCGATCGATACCCAAAAGCAGCGTCGTAGATAGCGCAACGGCAATCAGCATCAACCCCAGCGTGAAACGGCGATTCCATGCACTCAGCATGGCAAGGCGGACAAGCGGCATCATGATTGCTCCGAATCGATAACCGCACACTCTCGTTCTCCGAGTGCAATACGGCGGGAAAAGCGCGCTGCCAAACGCTGATCGTGACTCACGAAAATCAATGTCGAGCGAGCCTGTTCGCATTCTCTTTGCATCAAATCCAAAAAACCCTGCTGGCGGTCCGCATCAAGCGCCGAAGTCGGCTCATCGGCAATGATGATTTCAGGCCGCCCTATCAACGCGCGCGCTGCAGCGACACGCTGCTGCTGACCGATCGATAGCTGTGTAGCTGGTCTGCTCCACAAAGACGGCGATAGATCCAGGCTATTCAGCAATGACTCGGCCGCGGCCTGAAGAGAAGCGCCTTGCGACAGCGCCCGCTCACGTCGATAGAACGAAAACCTGCATGGCAACAGCACATTCTCCAGAATTGACAGATAAGGAATCAGATTGAATTGCTGAAAGATGATGCCGATATGATCGACGCGAAAGCGGTCGCGCTCCGATACGGAAAGCGTCTGGATTGCCGTACCGAGTATTGCCACGCTCCCCGACTGCGGAACCACGATTCCGGCAAGCAGTCCTAAAAAAGTACTTTTGCCACTGCCGCTGGGACCCGATACGAATACTTGGTCTTGCGGCTTTGCGCGAAAATACTGCATTTCCAGTGTCGGCGATAAATGTTTTGGCCAACTGAACGATACGTCAGTGATTTCGATTGCTGCGTCGCTCATATTGTTGCGCACGTCTTGTTACCAAGAAATCCTGGAACTAGTGGGCAACAGTTTTTCAGCCGACTGCCCCTTAGGAGTAACGATTTGCACGTCGATTTGCTGGAACCCTTTGAATGCGCTGAAAAGCCTCACTTCGATACCATTCAAATGCTCTGGATGAACGCAATTGAATTCGTAATCGGCGTCCAGGTCGGCATGTTCATTTTTATGCCCTTTTCCGGAACTTGTTTTTGCCTCTTTCACCGAAACCTGATCAAGGACGCTTGATTTCAGCTTTGCCGATACAAGGCGGCATTCTGCGACAGCCGTAGGAATGAACAAAGCATTCGCATCACGCAACGTATTTGCCATTTTCCGGATAGCGTTTTTGTCTTTATCACTCTTTGCCGTATGCTCAAAGCCCACCAGGTTAGCAAGCGGCGTATCAAGATGAAGCGAGAGATTCGCTCCCTCTACCGCAACATCGAGTTTACCGATACCGTGGACGTGCGCCTCATGGCTCATAGCAGGGGCAAATGTGAACAACATTGCTGCGGCGATAATCAATGTGACCCCATTCATTTTCATAACTTTATTTCCATTAAATTAAATTACACGGGATCGAGCCAAATTCTCTTCTGTCTCGACCCGCAACACTTCATACCTATTGAAGACATCTCATCTCTATTTGCATTCGAACCAAAATCAACATAAAACAATAATGCAACAGAGTTGCATTATGCCTGCTTTTAGGGTGCCCTTGCAATGAAAATATGAATACACAGAAAACCAGAACCATAATTTTCTTATCGTTTTTGCATGATGATAATCTCCTAAAAGGAGTGTGCTTGAAGGTGGAATTTTCTCTAACTTGAACTTGAGGAAGTTTTACATGAAGAAGTCACGTTTTTTGGAAAGCCAGGTCATCACCATATTAAAGCAGGCCGAGTTTAGATAAATTGCGCATAGGTGCTGATATAGTTCCAATTCGCACTCAGGCAACATAATTATCTAAATCCATTTCAATGATGCCGAGACAAGATAAAATTGATATCAAGGTATGCAATATGGCATACCCTTTTTTATTCATATAGTCTCGGAGTGAGTTTCCAATGGTGGATATTGATGACCTTGAACACCGGTATACGGTAATTTTTCCAGCAGCTAAAGCTTTTGCTGTAGATGACGCCTTATATCTTTTGGCGTGCGCTGTAAAACACGAAATTCATTCACAAATTCTAGAACCACTTCGTCCATTTCCGGGAAAATGGGGGCAAGCTGCTACGTACATTAAAGCCGAAATAGAAGATAAGGCCGGTTTGACGGTGGATTTAGAAAAACCCACCGAGGCAATGCCGCCGCCTTCCGAGCTCAGATGGCTTAGTCATGAAAACCCCGAATATATGAAGAAGGAAATTATTGACTATAAAGGTTATTTGACTGATCGCCTTCTTAAGGCTGTCAAACAAGGAAAATTTGAGCTTAGGAATTGGACTCTCGAAAAGGTGGTAGAGCCACCAGGAAGTGACGATGTACAAGTAGATCATAGTCATAGTTATCGGACGCTTTTTTCGTGGGCGAAAATGACTTCGATATTGAAAGAAGATTTGGTCATTTTTTGTTCTGCCGAAAAAATTCGTGTTGTATTTGAAAATGATAATCCAGTAAGTCTAGTGTCCGAAGGAAAACAATCAATGGTACAAAAT
>Ga0366812_1114_pt1 | contig 9922 bp, 6 predicted proteins | sample TotcelN113001N14_FD_207021 | JGI IMG/M metagenome (GOLD analysis project Ga0366812, IMG submission 207021) | Enriched cells from coal bed in the Powder River Basin, Montana, United States - Total cells N11 rep3 HSBNCT.N11.300.1.N14 ... | reverse complement strand
CCCACTATTACCGAATATCGACCAATTCAAATTATTTGTGCGAAAATCAACTATCAATAATCATCTATATGGCTATTAAATGGTTTTAGATTTCACAAAATTGCGCGCTGGAACAGCTGCTAAACAAACGGATCCACGAAAAATATTCACCATGTCAATGCCGGGGTAAATGTGTACCAGATGGCGCGTTAAAAGTGTACCAATCCGGGTTAATAAATGGAGCCGTATTGGCTCCTGTTTTTTCTTCTCTTGCTACCGTTTTCATCATTTGGCAGTCATGGGGTTGCGGGCGCAGCGAAGCGTAGCCCGCTCTCTCAGGATGCCGGGTTGGCGCCTCCTTTCTCCGCAGCAGAACCGGATTTGGCATTCATAGAAGATCCAAGATGTAAAAACTTGTCCAGCTTGCCAGCCGGCAAGGGCGGCGAATACAGATACCCTTGGACAAAATCGCACCCGGCTTTTTCCAGCAAGTCGCGCTGCCCTTCGGTCTCGACGCCCTCGGCAATGACTTTGATATCAAGCCGATGCGCCATCTGGATAATGGCCTCACACAACGCCAGGTCCGTCGAATCAGACGACAGATTGCGCACGAAGGACTGATCGATTTTCAGGTAGTCGATGTCGAACTTCTTTAAGTACGACAAGGCCGAATAGCCCGTGCCGAAGTCGTCCAGCGCCACTTCTATGCCGGCATCCCGAAGGTCTAACAGCAAGCCCTTGACCTGTTCACTCGCTTCGAGCAACAAGCCTTCGGTAATCTCAATGACGATCGCATTGCCAGGCAAACCCATACGCTTTAAGTGGTCTATCCAAACCCCAAAACTGAGATTGCCATTCCTAAACTGTACGGGCGAGACATTCACGCTGATCTGGAACTCTGGATGAAATTGCTCGCGCCATTTTGCAGCCTGGCGCACGGCTTCTTCCACCATCCAGTTTCCCAAGGGACCGATCAAGCCGGTCTCTTCGGCCGTTGAAATGAAGTCAGTCGGATTGATCAGCCCTTTTGTCGGATGCTGCCAGCGCATCAACGCTTCCGCTTTGGCAATGCACCCTGTTGCCATTTCGACAATGGGCTGGTAGACGACCTCGATCTGCCCTTCATCGAGCGCGCCTCGTAAGTCATTGATTAGATGCATCCTTGCCATGGCCGCCTGCTGCATTTCGGGCGTAAAGAAGTGGTAGCGGTTCTTTCCTTCCTGCTTGGCGGCATACATGGCCTGGTCTGCGTTCTTTAACATACCCTCCAGTTCGGCCGTATCCTGCGGATAGAGGGTAATGCCGACCGAGCCGGAAATATGGACTAACTCGGCATTCAGTTTTATAGGCGCAGACAGTCTTTGCAGTATGTGCCGTGCGATACGATCAACCCGGCCTGGATCGCGCAATTCGGACAGAACCACGGTAAATTCATCGCCCCCCAGGCGGGCGACCGTATCAATATCGCGTACGCAACCTTTCAGACGTTCAGCTACCTCCTTCAGGAGCAGATCGCCCATGTCGTGGCCCAAGGTGTCATTGACGTGCTTGAAGCCATCCAGATCAATGAACAGCAGTGCCATGGGCAATTTAGTCCGGTTCGCATGACGGATGGCCTGCCTTAGATGCTCTCGGAATAAGTTGCGGTTCGGGAGACCTGTCAAAATGTCGAAGTTCGCCTGATACCAGACCTTTTCTTCTGCCCCCTTCTTGATCGTAATGTCCGACAGAAAGGCAACCCGGCGATGTACCGTTCTATCCGACCCATAAATGGTGTTGATTGTTAAGGAGGCGGCGTACTCTTCGCCCGCTTTCGTTCTGTTCCAGACTTCGCCCTTCCAGCGGCCGGTGTCAAGAATGGACTGCCACATGTCTTGGTAAAATTCCGCGCCTTGTCGACCCGATTTCAAAAAATTAGTCTCTTTGCCGATAACCTCTTCTTTTTTATAACCAGTGATCCGCTCGAATGCCGGGTTGACCGAGATCATCTTGTTGTTCTCGTCAGTTACTATCATCGCCTCGCTGGAATCCTTGTAGACCATTTCGGCCAGGCGCATGCCCTCTTCAGCCTTCTTGCGTTCGGTGATGTCCAAGACAAACGCGACACCATTTTCATCGTCCAGCATCGCCGACGCGATTTCAACCGCAATGGGCTGGCCATTCTTGCATAGATAAACCTTTTCGTAGGGCTGGCGGTTGGCACGGCTGCTCTTAATTTCTGCAATGGCGCGCTCGCTGGTCGGCAAGGATTCGGGCGAGATCATCTCTACCCACCGCAACATGCCGGCCTCCAGTTCCTCGCGATCGTACCCGACCATCTCCAGGAACTTTTCATTGGCGTCCTTAATGCAGCCGTCCATATCCCAGAAAATGACGCCGATCAGCCCCGCGTCATAAAACTGCTTTAAACGCGACTCACTGGCTTTCAAAGCCTCTTCGGCCTGACGGCGGCGCCACTCCCGGTCGATGTTGTCAAGCGCAAAGCCGATGTTTCTCGCCATGCGCTTCAAAAGTGAGACGCTCTGGTCATCAAATGCCTGCTTGCGGTCGTAATGAACAATGAATACGGCGTAGGGCTTGCCGCTGCGTAAGATCGGAAAAGTCGCAGACGATTGAATGCCATATCGGCGAGCACCTTCACGCCAAGGGGCCATCCGCTCATCCGTTTCATAATCATCAATGATAACCGGACGATTTTCACGGTATGCAATTCCTAGCGGCCCTTTGCCTTCTGGCAGGTCCGGATCGATTGAAGCCACCAGGTTTTCTGCATAGTCAAAGGCATTTTCACAAACAGCCGCTGCAATGATGCGCTGGCTGCTCTTATCAGCGATTCCTATCCAAGCGAGAAGCATCTTGCCATGATCCACGGCAATCTGACATATCTTGCGAAAAAGAGCCGTCTCATCCAATTGGTGCAGAATCGCTTCGTTCGTCTGGGATAGCGTCCGGTACATATTTTTCAACTGGCGCTCGCACTCCTCGGCGGCCCTGCGCGCGGTGATGTCGTGGGCGATGCCCAGTACGCCAATCAACTCTCCGCTAGCAGCTTTAACCGGAACTTTGGTCGTCTCCAGCAGCGCGCGACGGCCATCCTCGGCATAAGTGATCCACTCCTCATTAACAAGGGTGCAATCCGCTTCAACGGCTGTTATGTCGTTTTTCCCGAAAAAGTCAGCCAGTTCCTTGCCCACAAAGTCATAGTCGGTCTTGCCGACAATATCCTTTTCCTTGGCGCCAAAGAAACGCTCAAACTGACGGTTGCAAAGTATGTAAACGCCAGCCGGGTCTTTCAGCCAGATGAGTTCGGGCAGCGTCTCGATCAAGCGGCGCTGGCGTATTTGCTCAAGCGACAGCTTGTCGTTCGATATGCGCAGTTCCTGCGTTCGCTCATCAACTGCTTTTTCCAGCCCCAGGCGTGCCCGTCTTTCAGCATATTGAAGCCGCACCAGTACCCATGCTCCGGCAAAAAACAGAATCATCAGCAACAGCGCACTGCCAGCTATGCGGCTACGGTATGTGGTTAGGCCGGCGTTATATTCCGACGTCGGCAATAGCGATACCGTCTTCCAGTAATAATTGCGTCCGCTCACCTGCGCCTGGCTCGGCCCGAAAATCTCTGAACTTCCGGTACTGCTTCTTTGCTCTTGCCTTAGTGGATGGACCGTATTGAAGCTCCACAGGCCATCTGAGGTTTCAAATTGTCCTTCTTCTTGGCTTGAAATCTTTTCCCAAGCCCCAGGGTGGCGTGCGGCTAAGGTCAAATCATTCCTGCTAAACATGAAGCCAAAATCCTCTTTGGGATCCGGCCCCCTGAGCCAATAACCGTCCTGGTTCACAAGCCAAGCCGACACGCCGCGCATCTTGGCCCGGTCTTGAAGGCGGTTCAGAAGATCGTTTGCCTGATAGTTCAGCACCAGAATGCCGCTCTTGACGCCGCTGCTGTCGAATAACGGCGTGCCAAAGCGAATAGTCGGGGCAAAGGGATCCTGGATCGCTTCGCCTTCAATGTACAGGTCGAGCGGAGAAATGTAGACCTCATTGCGGTTCAGCCCGATGGCGTCGAGAAAAAAATAGCGGTTGCTTCGGTTTTGCAACGCTTCGGGCGGGGCGATAGAGGCTTGAGACCCAGCATAGTCGACCTGGACGCGCTCCATGCCGGCCTCATCGATCCATCGGATGCGGTCGTAAATCTGACGGGCATTGGAAAAGATCACCCAGTATTGCGACAAAGAAGCCAGATTGTCGGCAATGGGCGCGGCAATGGCGCTTTTTAATATCGGCTGTTGGGATAGATAGTTCAGGTCTTTCACGGAAGTTTGGAGCGTATTGTCGATGGCGGCCCTGCCAATCAGGAGCGAGTCACGCATTTCGGCAGCCAATTCTTCATGCAGTCGCGTTTCTTCCGCACGGCAGAGCAAATAGGCGCCGGCACTGATCAACGCGGCGATAGGCAGGAAAATGATCAATACGCGAACCCAAAAGGCGCGCTGCTTCCAGTCAGCCATTCCTATACCTCCTCATCAGAGGCTAAGAGGCTAACACCAATCAGATAAGCGTCTACTTATATATCGCAATCAATCGAAGAAAACTATCCGAATGATTCGATGATGCTAAAGCACAGCGCGTGCTTCTTTCTTTCCACTGACGGGAAAATTTATTTAAACAGGCTCATCACAAATAAAAACAACGACTTACAAGGTTTTACTGATAAATCTCAGATACCTTCTTTGTGCCATTACTAGGATGGTTTTTGATTGTAAATACTTAATTTAGGACTGCGTATGAGCAATAGACTGCCGGGAATGGGGAAGATTGCGCTCGGGTCGGTGGAAATGGTGCTGCAGTCTATCCACGACTATATGCGCGAAAACAGAGGCGCGCTGCCGTTGAAAATTGAACTGCACCCCGCCGTTATGGCAGCTTTTTTCGAGGATTACCGCTGCACTTATGCCGGCCATGTAGGCGCTAATACTATTCTGGAACTGCTAAGAGAGGTACCAATCATGCCTTGCTCGCAAGTTGAGCAGCCAAGGCTCATCACTCGCACAGGCGGCATTCAATACTTATAAACGGAATGTATGCGGCAGGTAATAATAAGCCCCTTACTCAAGCCGAAAAATTTTCATAAAGAAGAAGGTGAACAAATATTGTTATTAAATTTGTAATTATCTAATTTATAACATTATTTACTCACATTTTCTGTGAAGAATCCTGTGGATATCTGTAAATATTGCGTATAAGAATATGTTTCATAAGGGAAATCCTTAGTTTGATTAATATCAAGGCAGTGACCTGCTCCCCTGATTTAGCAACACGGAGCTGTAGAGTCCGAGCTTGTAAATTGATGTTGAGCCGCGAATTCAACTGGTGTGATGTAACCAAGTGAACTGTGCGGCCGGTTTGAATTGTAATCCTGTCGCCATGCCTCGATCAGAAATCGGGCTTCATACAGGGTCGAGAACCACTGGTCATTTAAGCATTCATCTCGAAATCGCCCGTTGAAGCTTTCGATAAACGCATTCTGTGTTGGTTTGCCAGGCTGGGTAAACGCCAGCTTGACTCCTCTGGCATGTGCCCATGCATCCAGGGCAAGGCTGGTGAATTCGGGGCCGTGATCGACCCGAATCATCCTAGGCAACGGTCGCTGCATGGCAATACGATCCAGCACCCGGGCCACCCGTAGACCGGAGATCGACGTATCGACCTCAATGACAATACTTTCCTTCGTGAAGTCATCCACCACATTCAGGCAGCGGATTCGTCTGCCATCAGCAAGCCCGTCATGGACGAAGTCCATCGACCAGGCATAGTTGGGCTGCTCCGGCAACAGCAACGGTAGCCTCTCTGTTAAACCAATCCGTTTACGGATGCGTTTCTTAACGGCCAGGCCTGCCATGCTATAGAGCCGATAGACCCGTTTGATGTTGATTTGCCATCCCTCCCGTTTGAGCAGAATGTGTATCCGGCGATAACCGAAGCGTCGGCGTTGGCTTGCAATCGAAGCAATGCGTTCACAAAGCGGACCATTGCTATCGGGCTTGGCCTGATAGCGCAGTACTGACGTGGATAGGTTTACCAGCCCACAGGCACGACGTTCAGACAACTGCCATTCTGTCTTTAGCAGAACGACTGCTTCCCGCCGTGCCTGTGGGCTTACCACTTTCGTGAAACAACGTCCTTCAACGCAGCGTTATCAAGCATGGCATCGGCCAGGAGGCGCTTTAGTTTGTTGTTCTCATCTTCAAGTGCCTTGAGCCGTCTGGCATCGGACACGTCCATACCGCCAAACTTGGCTTTCCATTTGTAATAGGATGCGTCTGAGAAACCGTGTTTGCGGCATAGCTCCGTTACTGGCAGCCCCGCATCAGCCTCTTTCAGAAATCCGATGATTTGCTCTTCACTGAATCGCTTCTTCATTTCCCGTCCCCTTTCAGAAACGGACTCTACTACGTTATGTAGCTAATGGCGGGGGCAGGTCAGTATCTACTTAGCGCCGACTTGTTTGCCAAGGCGCGCTGATACAACATCGAGTGCTTATTTCACTGGCGAAATTTCTTTGCGCCCAGCTGCGGCTAGACGGAGATTCGTGTCTCGTAACGAGTAGGCGCAACCACAGTATTCTTGCTGGTAAAATTTTTCTTGCTTTGTCAGCTCAGTCATTCTGGCAGCGCCGCCGCCTTTACGCCAGTTGCAATCCCAATAGAACAATGCCGGGTAGCGCGCCGCAGCACGCTGTCCGCAATCATTGATGAGTTCCAGATTTTTCCAGCGGGAGATGCCTAACGACGCAGCAAAGATCGGAAAATCATGCGCGTTAGCGTATTGCGCCGTGTTTGTTAGCCGCATGTCAAAGCAGACGGTACAACGTGCGCCGCGTTCGGGCTCGTTTTCCAGTCCATTTGTTTGTTCAAACCAGCGCGTGCTGTCGTAATCGGCATCGATGAAAGGAATGTTGAGTTTTTCGGCAAAGCGCTTGTTTTCATTTTTTCTCCGCTCATACTCCTTGAACGGATGAATATTGGGGTTGTAGAAAAATACGGTGAGATCGACGCCCATGACCTTTATCGCTTCCATCACTGCAGCGCTGCAAGGTGCGCAACAGGAATGCAGGAGAACCTTGTTTTTACCGTTGAACCCAGGCGGCTGCATTTGTCTGGTGTCATTTGCTTCGCTCATCTCACGCCAACCCTCGCATTGCTGTGTGCAAGTGCCAGGTCAATGAATGCACGCACGTAATCAATGTCGGCATCGGCTTCGCGGATGCCCAAGCAAATTTGCTTGGCGACACCTTGCTTGCCGAGCCGTACCGGCACAACATCAAACTTGCTATCGTATTCTTCCACCAGCCAACGCGGCAGGGCAGCAACGCCTCGACCGCTGGCCACCATCTGCAACATGATGTCTGTGGTTTCGATGAGTTTGTGACGCTTCGGGCTAATCCCGGCAGGCAGAAGAAATTGCGTGTAGATGTCCAGCCGTTCTACATCAACCGGGTAGGTAATCAAAATTTCTTCAGCGAGTTGCGGTGGTGTCACGAAGCTGGCGCTGCGTAGAGGGTGGTTCGGCCCCACCACCAGCACTTGCTCGTAGTCAAAAACAGGAACAAATAGCAAACCGGTTTTATAGAGCGGATCGGGTGTCACCAGCATGTCGATTTCGTGGCCGAATAGCGCACCGATGCCGCCAAATTGGAATTTCTGCCTGACGTCCAGATCAACATCCGCCCAGTCGAGATACTCCTTCCACTGAGACTTGCGTAGCGGCAGACCTTCACGCAAAGCAGCCTCGTCGATCTGGATCACGTGCACGCCGACATGCTCCAGATCAAGCACTTCATCGCGGATCGCCAAAGCGAGCTGACGGCAAGATACCGAGCGCGGTTGGTCGTCGCGCACGAAAGACCAGTTCAGAATGGTAACCGGGCCGGTCAGCATGCCCTTCATCGGTTTGTCGGTGAGGGATTGCGCATATTTAATCCACCCCACAGTCATTGGGTGCGGGCGACTGATATCGCCGAACAGGATGGGCGGCTTCACGCAGCGAGAACCGTAAGATTGCACCCAGCCGAATTGGCTGAACACATAACCTTCCAACTGCTCGCCAAAGTATTCGACCATGTCGTTGCGTTCTGCCTCGCCATGCACCAGCACATCCAGACCCAGCTCTTCCTGTTCGCACACGCTCAGGGAAATGGCCGCCTGCATGGCTGCCTTGTAACCGGCTTCGTCCAGTTCACCCGACTTGAATTTGCTGCGAGCCTGACGAATGTCCGCCGTTTGCGGGAAGGAGCCAATGGTTGTGGTGGGATACAGGGGAAGCTTCAGCAATGCAGCTTGTTTAGGTGCTCGCTGGGCGTAGGCGCTTGTACGCTCTCCAAATTGCGCATTAATTTTACCTAGTGCCGCTTTGACTTTAGGATTGTTCACTCTTGGAGAATTGCGGCGTGACTCGATGGCAGCCTTGTTGGCAGCCAAGGCTTCTTTGACTGCATCGCGTCCTTCGCGCAAAGCGACGGCCAGAATCTTGAGTTCATCGAGCTTTTGCAGCGCAAACGCCAGCCACGATTTGATTTCAGGATCCAGCTTCACTTCACTGTTCAGATCGACTGGGACATGGAGCAAGGAGCATGACGGCGCGATCCAGAGGCGCTCACCAAGACGTTTTGCCAGCGGCTCCACCCAATCGAGCACGGCATTGAGGTCGGTTTTCCAGATGTTGCGGCCATTGATGACGCCCAGAGACAATACCTTGTTCGCGGAGAGCATATCCAGCAGGGGAACGACATCGTCACGCCCATTGATTGCATCGATATGCAAACCTGCTACCGGGAGATTCGCCGCCAGAGAGCGATTCTCTTGCAGTTGTCCGAAGTAGGTGGTGAGCAGCAGTTTAATGCGGCAGGTCTTGAACTGCTCATAGGCAGTGTTGAAAGCTTGCTGCCAAGTGGTGTCCAGTTCGGTGACCAGCAAGGGTTCGTCGATCTGCACCCATTCGATACCCTGTCCGGCCAAAGTTTCCAGCAGCTCTCGATATACCGGCAACAGACGCGGCAGCAGGGCCAGTTTGTCGGAACCGTCTTTTGCTTTGCCTAATCCCAGATAGGTGACCGGGCCGACAATGACCGGTTTGGCATTGACGCCTTGCACCTTGGCATCTGCCAGTTGTTCCAGCAAGCGGGAGGCATCGAGCTTGAATTCCGTCGCTGCATTGAACTCCGGAACGATATAGTGATAGTTGGTATCGAACCACTTGGTCATTTCACCAGCGGCGACACCACCGCAACATGCGCACTGATCGTCCGCACTCTGTGCAGAACGACCACGAGCAACGCGGAAATAGTTATCCAATGCATCGCCGTGGAAGCCTTGCACTCGTTCTGGCAGGTTGCCCAGAATGAAGCTCATATCGAGTACATGGTCATAGAAAGAAAAGTCACCCACAGGCACCAGGTCGAGCCCGGCTTGCTCCCCCCAATAGCGCCGACGCTGCTCTGCGCCGAATGACTTCAGTGCATCGCGCGATGAATCCCCTTTCCAGTAAGCCTCCTGCGCGAACTTCAGTTCGCGTTTGGCACCGATGCGGGGAAACCCCAGATTGTGAATTGTCGTCATGATCCCGCTCCAAGTCCAAAAATAAAAGGAATGATAGAATCTGCAACCCATGAAGTAAAATGATATTAATTCAACGATCAATGAGAATTATTCATGCTTGACCGGGCGCATTTATCCATCATTCAAGAGGTAGAGCTACAAGGGTCGCTGACGGCGGCCGCTGGCGAGCTTTGCCTGACGCAGTCAGCGCTAAGCCACAGCATGCGCAAGCTGGAGCAACAATTGGGTACGGACATCTGGTTGCGGGAAGGGCGCAGTTTGCGCCTGACACCGGCGGGGCAATACCTGTTGGCGGTGGCAAATCGCGTTCTGCCACAGTTTGAATTGGC
>Ga0366812_1112_pt1 | contig 9933 bp, 9 predicted proteins | sample TotcelN113001N14_FD_207021 | JGI IMG/M metagenome (GOLD analysis project Ga0366812, IMG submission 207021) | Enriched cells from coal bed in the Powder River Basin, Montana, United States - Total cells N11 rep3 HSBNCT.N11.300.1.N14 ... | reverse complement strand
ATATAACGGTGTAAGCCTCCATCAGCCTTGCTGAAATATACGGCGTATGTGTCATTGATATGTCCGAAGCCATAGGGCTGGCCTTCGGTGTATGTACCTTCGAAAGAAAATTCCTTTACTACAGTGCCAAGGTCATGCTTCTGCTGATTCATTTACTGTACCCCCATAGGTTTTCCGGATAAATACCTTCCTTTGTCATTTTTAGAACAGCCTCCTTGACCTGCGGCTTGTCCTCCTGATAGGTAACGCCATACCACCGCTCCTTTGAGGGCAGCACCTTCACCTGGGCCTTATTACCTGAAATCAGAGCGTCAACTACACTTGGCAGAAAATATTCCGCTTTCAGAATATTATCAGCCCTATCATTCAGGAATGCCGGAAAGCCGGCTTCAAGCTCTCCGAAAACACTTGGTGTGAAGCCCCAGATATTCATGGAAACAATACTTCCCTGGGGAATGAGAATCCACTCCTTGTCATCCTCAGTATACTTTGTTTCATTACCAAATTTCTGAATTTTTACCCTCTCATGTATTTCTTTCAGGTTTCCAGCGGAATCAAGAGTACATACGCCTCTTGCAACATGCCCGTGCTCGGTCAGGGTATTCTCAAGTTTGAAACCCACCATACAATATTGATACATACCGCTGCTGTCTTTCATCCCCACAAGATAGTCGTTCATCATTTGAAAAGATGTCTGTCCATAAAAATCGTCCGCATTAATGACTGCGAAGGGAGAGTCAACAGCATCCCGGCAGCTCAGTACGGCATGCGCCGTTCCCCATGGCTTGACTCTGCCTTGAGGTACTTCGAACCCTGCAGGAACATCGTCTACGCTCTGAAATACATAAGAGGTTTTTACGACAGCATCGATTCTGCTGCCCACTTTGTCCCTGAAAATATCTTCCATTTCTTTTTTTATAATAAATACAACCTTGTCAAATCCAGCCTTTAGCGCATCATATATGGAATAATCCATTATGATTTCTCCATTGGGACCCACCGGGTCTATCTGCTTCAGACCGCCATATCTGCTGCCGATACCTGCGGACATAATTACCAGTGTAGGCTTTGTCAAGCAATATCTCCCCCTTCTTTCTCAGACTCATACCCGTTTGGGTTGGTGATCTGCCACCTCCATGAGTCTGCACACATCTGTTCAATAGTTTTTTCAGCAGACCATCCCAGCTCATTTGCCGCTTTGGAAGGGTCAGCATAGCATTCGGCTATATCACCGGGCCTTCTTCCTGTTACCTTATATGCAATATCCCTGCCCGAGGCCTTTGAAAAAGCCTTCACCATTTCAAGGACGCTGAAGCCCTTGCCGGTTCCAAGGTTGTAAGTGACAATTCCAGGTTTGGCTGCCAGCTTCTCCAGCGCTTTCAGATGGCCCAGAACCAGATCAACTACATGTATGTAATCTCTGACCCCCGTCCCATCGGGAGTAGCATAATCATTGCCGTATACCTTCAGCTCTTTAAGCTTGCCTATGGCTACCTGCGTTATATAAGGAACAAGATTGTTGGGGATGCCGTTGGGGTCCTCACCGATTTTTCCGGAGGAATGTGCCCCTACAGGGTTGAAATAACGCAGAATAGCAATATTCCAATCACTATCCGCTTTATACATATCTCTCAAAATATCTTCAATCATCAGCTTGGTCCGTCCATAGGGATTTGTAGCTGATAGTGGAAAATCCTCAGATATGGGCACCATATGAGGATCGCCGTAAACAGTCGCGGAGGAACTGAACACAAGATTTTTAACGCCGTACTTTTTCATAGTCTCACACAATATAAGAGTTCCGGTAATGTTATTATAATAATATTTAAGAGGAATGGACACCGATTCCCCAACAGCCTTAAGGCCTGCAAAATGTATAACGGAATCTATATGCTGCTCATTGAAAATATTCTCCAGAGTTACACGATCCAGCAAATCAGCTTTGTAGAACTTTACGGTTTTTCCCGCTATCTCCTGTATTCTCTTTACTGACTCTTCCTTACTATTGCTCAGGTTATCTACAACAACCACTTCATAGCCCGCATTCAAAAGCTCAACGCAGGCATGGCTGCCAATATAACCTGCACCGCCTGTTACCAGTATTGACATTAAAATACACCTCCGCTTTCTATTCTATCATACAATTTATCCATCATTGTTAAAATTTTTTCAATTTTTACTATGGTTATTCTATCACATTTCCACTTGCAGTTATTTATCAATTAAGTCGTTTAATTTGTACTTTTGGCCGCATTCATATATGTGATATAATTAGTCAGCAAAGGAGCAGGAACATGGATTATTCGAGAACCCACATAAAGGAAGATTTAAAGATTACCAAGCTGATAACAGTGCATTACTTCGAATATGCCAGTGACTATGTTTTCGAGGGTGAGAAGCATGACTTCTGGGAATTTCTTTATGTGGACAAGGGAGAAGTGGAGGTGATGGCCGATACCTCGGGATACAAGCTAAAGCAAGGTGAAATCATCTTCCATAAACCCGATGAATTCCATAATGTCTGGGCAAACGGCAGGGTTGCTCCCAATTTGATAGTGATATCCTTTGATTGCTCATCAGCCTCAATAAAATACTTTGAGAATAAAATACTCAGTATCGGCGATTATGAAAAAAATCTGCTGGCACAGATAATAAGAGAAGCAAAAGAGGCATATGCCTCACCACTGGATATTCCCTCCCTGAAGAAGCTGGAAAAGAGAAGCGGCTCGCAGTTTGGAAGTGAACAGCTTATAAAAATATATCTTGAACAAATGCTGATATATATGATTAGAAAGGAAAACAGCCTGAATATTGAAAGCAAGCTGTCCTCCTCTGTTAAGGAGAGGTCTGATGAAGATATGATGAAGAGGCTGGCTTGCTACCTGCTGGAGCATGTCTGTAATAATCTCACTTTTGAAAATGTCTGCAGGTTCTCAAAGCTGAGCAGAACCAACTTGAAAGTTCTTTTCAAGGAAAAAACCGGTATGGGTGTTATGGAATACTTTAAAAAGCTGAAAATAGAAGAATCCAAAAAAATGATACGCGAAGGCCAGTACAACTTTACAGGAATTGCAAATGTATTAGGTTACGCTTCCATTCATTATTTTTCACGCCATTTTAAAAAAGTTACCGGTATGACTCCGTCACAATATGCACTCTCTGTCAAGGTGAAGATTTAGTTCATTATATTTCAGCCAGTACAACCGCTTTTTCCTTCAAGGACTTTTTTACATCAATGATCCGCTGGTTTTCAGAGCCTTTGAATCTCAGCAGCAGATTTTTCTTGTCCAGCTCAAACCGCCCATCCACCAGAATGTCAGTCTCCTCAAGAAGACTTCTCCAGCCTGCACGGCGGCTGATTTGAATTGCTTTAATAGTATACCCTGTATAAGTCATCACATTAAGGCCCGACATATGTGCCTTTGCCGCCAGTTCAGCACATGCAGCCGCCTGCTCAAAGGGTTCGCCGCCACTTAAGGTTATTCCGTCAAGCAGCGGATTCTTCCCGATTTGTTCGAGAAGTGAATCAACACTTACAGAAGTGCCGCCTTCGAATGAATGGGTATGTGGATTATGACACCCCGGGCAGTTGTGCTTGCAGCCCTGGGTAAAAACAACAAACCGGAAGCCGGGGCCGTCTACAATAGATTCCTTTACAACACCGGCAATCTGAAGCATGGTACTCATGTTTTACCTCATAACGCGGCAAGCCGCAAGAATTCAGAACCCAGAATTCAGGATTCAGAATAAAACCCGGTGCCTCATTCTGAATTCTGAATTCTACCATAAAAGTATTGATACAACTTGATTTCAGCATAAAAGTTTGAAAAAAAACATACTTATTTAGAGGAATTATATACAGGCACATCTGATTTTAGCTGCCCTTGTTCCCCTTCCCGACAGGGGATCTTTTGTTTCATATTACTACTATACACTCATGGAATGCTTCACTCTGTCTCTTTCTTCAGCTCTCTTTGCATCGTTGAACCGCTCCACGGTACCTACAAGATACCCTGTGATCCGCCGGATCCTTTCAAATCTCACATAACCTTCTTCGCGGCCGCAGGAAGGACAGGTTTCACCAATTATGCCGGTATATCCGCAAACCGGATCCCGGTCAACCGGATGATTAACTGAGCCAAAGCCTACATTGGCTTCCTTCATGGCTCTTATTATCTTTTCGAAGGCTTCAAGATTTTGAGTGGGATCGCCGTCCAGTTCCACATATGTAATATGCCCGGCGTTGGTAAGCTCATGGTAGGGTGCTTCCAGCTTGATTTTATTGAAAGCGCCTATTTCATAATACACAGGTATGTGGAAGCTGTTGGTATAGTACTCTCTATCGGTAACACCTTCAATAGTGCCAAACATCTGCCTGTCAAGCTTAACAAACTTACCTGAAGTCCCTTCTGCAGGTGTGGCAATCAAGGTATAATTCATCCCATATTTTTTACTGGCTTCATCCATTCTTTTACGCATATACCCGATGATCTCAAGCCCGAGATTCTGTGATTCTTCAGACTCGCCATGATGTTTGCCCGTCAAAGCCTTCAAGCATTCCGCCAGGCCTATGAAGCCCATGGTAAGTGTACCATGCTTCAGGACTTCTCTGATTTCATCCTCCCAACCAAGCTTGTCTGAATCCATCCAGATCCCCTGACCCATCAGAAAAGGAAAGTTTTTAACCTTTTTTTGGGCTTGTATTTCAAATCTCTCCATAAGCTGTTCAATTACCATGTCTATCTTTTTGTCCAGCTCTTCAAAGAAGAAATTAATATTCTTATTGCTTCTGAGTCCTATTTTGGGGAGGTTGATTGTGGTGAAGCTCAGATTGCCCCTGCCCGAAACAGTCTCTCTTGAAGGGTCGTAGGTATTTCCTACTACTCTCGTCCTGCAGCCCATATATGCTATTTCGGTTTCGGGCTGGCCAGGCTTGTAATATCTCAGATTATACGGCGCATCTATAAAGGAGAAATTGGGGAAAAGCCTTTTAGCGCTAACCCTGCAGGCAAGCTTGAACAAATCGTAATTGGGCTCGCCCTTGTTATAGTTTATACCATCCTTCACCCTGAATATGTGAATGGGGAAAATTGGCGTTTCTCCGTTTCCAAGCCCTGCTTCGGTAGCAAGCAGTATGTTTTTTATTACCATTCTGCCTTCCGGTGTAGTATCCATACCATAGTTTATGGAACTGAAAGGTATCTGGGCGCCGGCCCTGCTATGCATGGTATTGAGGTTATGTACGAAGGCTTCCATCGCCTGAAATGTATTGCGGTCGGTCTCAGCTTCGGCCTTCTGCCGTGCAAAGCCCTGTACTTTGGCTACTAATGCATCATCCTTCAACATCTCCTTCAGATATTTGGTTTCTATTTTGGTATATCCGTCACGGAGATTCAATGTTGGAGTAGCGCCGTGGTCTGCAGCAATCTTCTCAAACATTGCCTTTAACGGTATTTCAAGATCCTGGTTTTCAGCCAGCAGCTCCAAAGCCTTCATGAGATTTTGTCTGTACAGCTTTATATAAGTTTTTGCAACGCCGTCAGCCATGCTGTAATCAAAATTCGGAATGCTCTGCCCTCCATGCTGGTCATTCTGATTGGATTGAATAGCAATACAAGCCAGAGCTGAATAGCTGTGGATATCATTTGGCTCTCTGAGAAAGCCATGGCCGGTGCTGAAGCCATTCCTGAACAAGCTCTTTATGTCTATCTGGCAGCAGGTGGTTGTAAGGGTCAGAAAGTCCATGTCATGTATGTGTATGTCCCCATCCTTGTGAGCCTTTGAATGCTTTGGATTTAGTACAAACATCTCATAGAACTGCTTTGCACCTTCCGAACCATACTTCAGCATGGTACCCATTGCAGTGTCGCCATCTATGTTGGCATTTTCCCGCTTCAAGTCGTTTTCCCTTGCATCCTTGAAGGTAAGATCCTCATACACCTTCATAAGGCGGGTGTTCATCTCCCGGACACGGGTCCTCTCCGCGCGGTAAAGGATAAATTCCTTTGCAGTGCGGGCGTGGCCGGCGTCTATAAGTATCATCTCTACAGCATCCTGTATTTCTTCCACGGTGGGAATCTTTTTATCAAGCTTCTTTTCTATATAATCCACAACTTTTTCCGCCAGCTTCAGGGCATTGTCATAATCCCGCCCTCCTGTAGCGCTGGCAGCCTTGTATATGGCATTTGCGATCTTCTCAATGTTGAAAGGCGCTTCCCTTCCGTCCCTTTTTCTAATCTTTGTAATCATAAGCATTTTCCCCTTTCATTTTTTCCTTAGTACTACAGCGGCAATTTCATTATTATATCGGCATTCATACGCCTTTCAGAATTGGTGCAAATGCTTCAATGCGCTAATCCTGTAAGGATAAATTGGTAATTGCCGCTGTAGTATTTGTTATTAAATCTTAACTGAAGAGAAAAGAAAAAGGCTAAAAACTATAGCCTGTTTCTTAATTTGGAGGTTTGAGTATCTCATATTTTGTTGTTTGTTATTTTAAAATCACCCATTTTTTCAGCCTTTACCAGTTAAATTTGTTTCAAGCGTTTTAAAGGTAATTCACACAAGTTCCTACGTATCTAAATGCTGTCCAAAGGTTCTTAGTATATCTTGGAAAGCACTGTAGCTATTATATCATCGACAATATATTGTGTCAATAGAAATAACATCATCTATATATAGTATTTTATTCAATACAGACATTATAACCCTGAGTTGGGCTTGTGACATTCTTTTGACCATTTTTGTGCAGCGATTTTCTATTATGATTTTCTCTTGAAGATGCCTATTATTTGCCTGTTATAAAACAGCAATACAGCGGGCAGCAGCAAAAAGAGCAGCCTTCCGATTATGGTGTTGGCAAAAAGGATCAACGCACCCAGCCACCGGTTCCTGCCACTGTATACGCCGTGCACGGCTTGCCGTGGAACAGTTTTTATCATGGCTCCGGGCTGAGACATGGGCGGATAGTTGTCAATATCCACCTTGAATTCATTCCCCTTCCGTTCAATGACCCTCTCTACGTAAATGACATTGCTCTCCTCAAAAAGAATGATTTGGCCTGTTTTGATCTCGCTGGTGCTGTCAATCTTCCGGAAATATGCAAGGTCGTTCAGCATAATTGCAGGCGCCATTGTATCAGATTTAAAAATAAATGGGATCGCCCCACGTATAACAACCTCACTGCCGGGCGTAGATGCATTGATCAAAATGATAAATACATTAAAAACAAGTGCGGAACAAATAAAAACAATCAGACTTGCAGTGGTCACAGTATTGAGAATCTTTCTGCGTATCATCGTATTCTCACCATTGTTCACAGATTTCCATTTCCCTGTACCGGAGTCGATACGTACAACCGAAACGTCCGAAGGCATAACATAATCATTTATGGGGAGGTTGTAGTACTTTGCCACCTCCCTTGCCCGGATCACGCATATCATGCAGCAAATCAGCAGCATCAATGCCGCTACGGGCAAATACAGGGAGAGCTTGAAATTAAACAGGTTATTGATATCCTGCATGGATATGCGATTGGATAATATTTTATAATTTCCCAGTGCTATTTTTAACACAATAATAAGACCTGCGGAAAAGGCTGTAAGATACTGTGCATTTATAACGTTTTTTACATAAAGGGAAAACGTCAGTGAGAGGACACTAATCAGTGTAAGGTCGATAAATCCCGCAAGGTACAGAACTGGTAAATAAGCAAAGATAAATGCATATTTTAAAAATATGGTTAGAAATACTGTAAAAGCAAAGCCTACGGTATATATCAGAAAAACTGAGCATAGTAGTGCGGAAAACTTGGAAAATATCATCATTACTGGATTATAGCGCATTTGAACCAGCAGGTACCATGAGTTTTTCCTTATTTCCGAAAAGAAAAGGTAGTCATAATAAATAATAAAATAAACTGTGTTAAGTATAAATGCTATATGAATGTAAATATATACTGTCGAAAAAAAGCTAGGCTGCATGATTTCGGGAGCCACATCGGAAAGTACGCTTTCCTGAAGCGTTTGAAACACAAAATAAAGTGCAAATGAAATCAGCCCCATAAAAAATGCAAAAACCATTTTTCTATTTGTACCAGCTTTGTTCTCTGTATACGCCTGACGAAGTTCTTTTTTGAAATAGCTATTTCTGTAAATCATACTGCAAAACAATCTCCTCGTATGCATTTTGAACGTTTTTAATATTGGTTTCCATATATCCGGGTATAAAATCAGTCTCAATAATTTTTTCATATATATACCCGGCATTGTCTTCTTCTTTGCCATAATTGCTGATCAGCAGGCTGTCATTTCTAATGGAAAGCTTATGGTTGGGAAGCAAAACGGCTAGCTTGTCCATCATATGGTATATGCTTTTATCCCTTATGATAACCACAACCTTATCATACCTTGAACGGAGGTTTTCAACAGAGCCCTGATATATTATTCCGCCATCTGCTATATATGCCGTATGACTGCAGGCTTTTTCAATCAATAAGCAGCTTTGCGTTCCTAGAATAAGTGTTTTGCCCTTATGCATAATAAAGCACGATATTTTTGCTATCGCACCGGTTAGAACTTCATTAAATTCATATTCGGGAAGATTGAATATGATCATCATGCTGTCCGAGTAGGCAGCAGTAATCAGTGTAATAACTGCCTTTTCTTCCTTTGTCAGCATTTTGTTCGGAGTCAGAGACAGCTCACCCAGCCCTATATCAATAATGAATTCGAATATCTGCTCCTGAAGTTCAACCTGATTGGTATTGGATTTCGACATGGAGAACATCAGAAACTCCAGCACATTCATATTATTGTAGATCATATCGGAACTTCCAATATAAAACAGAGGGAATATCACCTTTGCTCTTCGCAATATTGATGGTTACAAGTGCTTCTATAAGCAGCAGGGTAATAAACAGAAATACAACCCAGCCAGCTGTTTTTAGAGCTATTCTTCTTTTCGGGAGGCTTAGCTTGCCGCCGGCCGTCGGTCTGCGTTTTTCGGATATTTTCTGTTTCTCACACAGGATTTCCTTACGCATTTCATCAATTTGTTCCTGCGTGGTATGCTTTATTTGATGCATGCTCCCACACCTTCCAAAAGAATGAACTCCTTGGCAACCACGCTGCCCTCGGCCATATCGTCAATTTTAGTCGTATACATTGCAAGCGTACCTGAAATTATTGAGGTCCGGACTTTATATATGCCTCATCGATGATCACCGATGGTATGGCAATAACTACTGGTGACAGAGAGTCGATAATGTACTGGTAGTCTGCAATTGTTTGTTCCTCTGAAGAAAAATCCATACCCAGATACAGAATACCCTTACGCCTGAATATCTTTTTGAACTTTGGCAGGTCATCCCTGGAGTACTTGAAGCTTAAGTCTGCTCCACAAATTTCCGGATTATGCTCAAGATAATGCTCTACGCAAGGATTCGGGCCACAATTATGCAGCATTCCCGGTCCATATTTTTGGAATATCCCGCTATTAACCGGAATTGCAAATTCTTTAGCATTTGCAAACATGGTCGGAATATAGTCGTCCGGTATAAGTTCCAGTGTACGCTTGACGGATGCCAGCCGCAGCTGAAGCTGTTTTTCCTTGGAGAGCAGCTCTTCGTGCATGGTATATCCGTAAGGATTGGAATTGACCGTCAGCATGACCGGTATATGATCCACCTTTTTGTATTCCCATACATCCCGGATAACCTGTTTCCTTCGCTCTATTTCCTTTATTGGAATATCAAAGTCCATGATGATAAGTTGTCCTCCCATAACATTTTGTTGCTTATATTCCCCCGATGGTATTATTCTGCAAGTAATTTACAGCAAGCTCCAATTCAATTACTTCTATTTCTCCGATGTAACCTGTATTACTATTTACTTTTTTAATTTTTAGTTTGTTTACTTTTTTTATTATACTCGC
>Ga0366812_1107_pt1 | contig 10233 bp, 10 predicted proteins | sample TotcelN113001N14_FD_207021 | JGI IMG/M metagenome (GOLD analysis project Ga0366812, IMG submission 207021) | Enriched cells from coal bed in the Powder River Basin, Montana, United States - Total cells N11 rep3 HSBNCT.N11.300.1.N14 ... | reverse complement strand
TTCAGCTTATATTATGCGGTTACAACTTTGCTGTCTGCCTGCAGACCTAATTTTTCAACAGCATTCTCGCGCATCTTGTATTTCATTATCTTTCCGGCGGCATTCATTGGAAATTCGGTGACAAAGTCAATATAGCGCGGAGTTTTGTGCTTTGCCATGTGCGAACGGATGTAATCCTTGAGCTCATCAGCTGTTAGTGTTACACCATCCTTGAGTATCACACAGGCCATAATCTCTTCGCCGTACTGCTTATCGGGAACACCGATAACCTGGACGTCCTTGATTTTAGGATGTGTATAGATGAAATCCTCGATTTCCTTTGGATAAATGTTCTCACCGCCACGAATGATCATATCCTTTATACGTCCGGTAATTTTATAGTAGCCATTCTCATCGCGCCTTGCCAGATCGCCGGTATGAAGCCACCCATCTTCATCAATGGCAGCAGCTGTCGCTTCAGGCATCTTATAGTAGCCTTTCATGATGTTGTAGCCGCGTGCAACAAATTCGCCGTTAACATTGTCAGGCAAATCCTTGCCGGTTTCAGGATCGACTATTTTACATTCTACACCGGGCAGTGCACGGCCCACTGTACTGACGCGCAGCTCAACCGAATCATCCACGCGGCTACAACATCATGAAAGGCTACTATAAGATGCCTGAAGCGACAGCTGCTGCCATTGATGAAGATGGGTGGCTTCATACCGTCAGCCTGGCACCGGGGTTTTTCTGAAGCAGCGGTTCATACCAGCTTCCATTGAAGTATGCTGCTGCAGGAGAAAGCTCCCACCATGCAAAGTTTACATATCCATATTTATTGGCATACCACTTCTCTACAGCATTATTGTAGTTATTGACAACAAATTCAGGATCAATATAGCCTTTATCACACCATCTCTTGAGAGTCTCAAGCGCCTGACTGGCTCCTGGTTCCACCTCGCCCCTGACAATCCTGCCGTTATCCTCGGTAAAAATGCCCGGATGTACGCCAAAAGCGCCGAATACATATGTGTAAGTACTGAACGAAGGATCAACATAACCTGCTATTGCATATGTATCGCCATTTTTTCCGTTTTTGTCAGGGTCACCGTTTCTGAACTTGTCAAAAACCACTTCCAGTTCATTCAGCGTTTCAGGCATTTTTGTTATACCTACATTGGCAAGCCAGTCTTCACGTATGGCATTTACCATCATATTGCTGCCCAATGTCCACATCATGGGAATCGCATAATTCTTCCCATTTCTTAAAGTATACTTGAATGGATCTCCTCCCAGGATTTTTTCCTGCCATGCCACTATCCTCGGGGCATATTGTCTTAACAAATCCGGAGAAAGCTCTGTCAGAACTCCCTGATCAACATATTTTGTGTAGGTTTGGAAATCCAACCATGTAAATATATCCGGAATATTATTTGAAGCAATCATCATCTGGTATTGCTCTTTCCATGCATCCTGCTTGACATTCCTGCTTTCCAGCTTGATATTGAACTTTTTTTCAAGCTCTTTGCAAAGCGGGCTGTTCTTTGTCTGTTCATCCATATTGAACAGGGCTAGTGTTATCGGTTCTTCAGGTGCTGCAGTGCTTAAGGTCTCATTTGAGCTTGTTGCAGTGCTTTGTGTTTCTTTATCGGAATTGTTCTCCCCGCAACCGACAATCGGCACCGCCACCATAATCAAAACCATTATTAGCGTTAGTGTTTTTAGAAAGATACATTTTTCCCTCACTTTTCTCAACCCCTTTTAAATTTTTACTTTATTTGCCAAAGGGTATCAACCCTTAACAGCCCCTATCATGATGCCTTTAATAAAATACTTCTGTACGAACGGGTAAATTACAAGCATCGGTATCACCGCTACAAGAATCATCGTCGCCTGCAGTTGTCTGCCTGTGTATTTACTTATTCCTTTCTTGGCTATATTAATTATACCATTTATGTCGTTAGGGTTATTTTCAATAACAATCCTTCTCAGGACAAGCTGTAAAACTGTTTTTTCCTTGCTGTCAATATAAATTAGCGCATCAAACCAGGAATTCCAATGCATTACAGCTATCCATAACGACACTGTAGCTATCACTGGAAGTGACAATGGAAAAATAATCTTCCAGAGGATATAGAAATAACTGGCGCCATCTATTTTGGCAGATTCTTCAAGGCTGGCCGGGATTGTATAAAAAAAGTTTCTCATGATGAAAACATTAAAAGCTGAAATCATGACAGGTACAACCAAAGCCCAAACAGTATCAAGCATTCCAAGCTTAACGATCAATAGATAATTCGGTATTAAACCTCCGCCAAACAGCATTGTAAAGAATATAAATCCGGTTATTGCTTTATTGAATGGCATTTTATCCTTTGAAAGAGGATATGCTGTCATGGCTGTAAACACAATGGCCAATGTCGTTCCGAGTACCGTCCTTACAACACTGTTTTTAAATCCGATCCATAATTGAGGATACTCCAGCACCAGCTTATAAGCTTCAAGATTGAATCCCCTTGGATAAAGGAGCACACCTGTAGTATATCCTGCATAGGCTTCACTTACTGAAATTACGATCTGATTCCATAATGGGAACAATGTAACAAATAAAACAATCAACATAACTATGAAATTAAAGGTATTAAAAATTTTATCCCCCAGAGTTCTGGTAGTCACCACCTTGAATATCTCCTCCCTTTACCACAGCCCGTATCCCTTTCCGCCATATCTATTGGCGATCTTGTTTGTAACCAGGATAAGTACCATTCCTACAAGCGACTTAAAAATTCCGACTGCCGTAGAATAGCTATAATCCATATCTACCAAACCTTTTCTGTATACATACGTGTCTATGATATCTGCAACATTCATGACCATTGAATTGTACAGGTTGAATATCTGGTCAAATCCCGCACTCAGAATCCCGGCGCAGCTAAGTATCAGCAAAATGACAATCACCGGTATAATGGAAGGTATCGTAATGTGAAAAATCCGCTTCAACCTTCCACAACCATCAATAACCGCTGCCTCATATATCTCTATATCCAGTCCGGATAATGCAGCTAGATATATAACCGAACCCCACCCAAAGCCTTTCCATACATCTGTTATCACTAGTATGGTTTTGAAAATCTTCGGATCTGCCAAAAATATCCTGGGCTCGAATCCGAATAATGAAAGGAATTGGTTTACAGGGCCTTCCAATGAAAGTATATTGATAAAAATACCGCCAAGTATGATCCATGATAAGAAGTATGGCATATACGATACAGTTTGTACAATTTTTTTGAACCTTCCATGCGTTAATTCATTCAAAAGGATGGCAAATATAATCGGAACCGGAAAGCCGCAGACCAACTTCATTAAGCTAATTATTACAGTGTTCTTTAGAACTACGAAGAAATACGGGTCACTAAAGGCTTTATAAAAGTATTTGAAGCCCACCCAGGGACTCTTCAATATACCCTCTGTTATCCTGAAGTCTTTAAATGCAATAAGAATTCCATACATGGGTATATAATTAAATACTACGAAAAAAACCACTCCAGGCAAAAGCATTAATAATAGAGCCCTATATTCCGTAATTCTTTTAAAAACGCCTGCTTCTCTTTTAACCAATCAAAATCATCCTTTTTATAGATTTAAGCGGATAATAGCTGTAAGCGGTACTTATTCAATATAAATCATAAATCTTTATTGAATCTGATATTAATTATATAATTAAAATAATAATACTGGAATGATGTTTTTATACGAGAATATGATGTTTTTATACTAAAATGAAAAATATCCCGCAAAGTGCACAAATTCAAGTATAATCACCCTTCGCCCCGGCGAATTCCTGCTACGCAATCCACGTGGGTTGAGGTTAGTCATCTACTGTATGAGTTTCACATTTTTACAATTTACCCTTGTGTGCGTAGTTTTATGAATATTGCCACACTCACGAGGGTTCAGTTGGCAGTATAACTTCTCTTTTAATTTCCGCTGATTTATAAATAGCTTCCATAACCTCTGACGTAATCATGACATTGTCTATATTGGTCCTGCTCTTGCGGCCCTCTATGGAGGATTTGAGAAAATCGTCTATTTCGTCATAATACATATCCGTACTTTTAAACGAAGGAATCGTTTCATATAATGCTCCATTCCTGCTGTGATAGATTGTAAAGCTCTTTCCATACTGCAGTTTTATTCCCGCCTTGTCTCCCATAAACTCTATATACTTTGCCTGCTCCCCTATGTTCTGAGCCCATGCTCCATTCAGACTGATACTGGGGCCTGAAGTACGTACAAGTCCTGTAACAAAATCCTCCACATCGTATGTGCCGGTATAATCAGGCGGACCTGCCCACATATCGGTAAAAGCATAGTCGCTCATGTTTTTGCCCATTTCTCCATAAATCTCTCCGGATACTGTTAAAATCTTTGGTGAGCCGATGCAGTAAAAGATAATATCCAGAAAATGGACACCCCAATCTATCAATACGCCGCCCCCTGACTTGCTTTTGCTGGTAAACTGCCCGCCCAGTCCCGGAATGGAACGGTGCGCCCGAAAGGAACAATAGATGTGATAGACCTTGCCAAGCTCTCCCTCGCTAATTAATTTTTTGACCAAGTTGACAGATGTGTTGAACCGGTTGACCACGCCTATGTTAAGGATTTTTCCATTTCGGTCTGCCGTGTCCTTCATCTTTTTTACCGATTCCAGGCTTATAGCTGCCGGTTTTTCGCACAAAACGTTCTTTCCGGCTTCCAGACAATCAATTGCAATATCCGCATGGGTATGATTAGCGGTACATATGGATACGGCATCTACCTCCCTATCTCTTAATATTTCCCTGTAATCCGTTGAAGTGTAAGGCACTCCGTACCTGCCGGCAAGCTCCGCCGCCCTTTGAGGCACCATATCCACCAGATATTTGATTTCAGCCATAGGGTTTTTATAATATGCCGGTATATGTTCGTTACTTGCAATTGCACCACAGCCGATCACGGCCACTTTCGCTATTTTCACAATAAAACCACCTGCCTGATTTTCTTCAATCTACATTGAGTAATTTTTTTTGAAAACCTGGTATAGGCTTTCATATACATTAATATCCAGGGGACGTTCATAATATAAATAATGGTTGCAGAAAGTACCTGCGTCCTTTGATATGACTTTCATACAGGCAATCAAGGCATTTGCTTTCTTTTCTTTCCTTATATCTCTGAAATCTGCATATCCAATGGTTACCTTGCTGTTCCCGCCAATTATTATATCCTTCCTTTCATATTCCAGTATTTTCAACCCCGTACTGTCGAACAATGTAATCACATAGCTACATAGGACAGGTTTAATCAAATCATTGACCATTATCACCGGATTGCCTTTTTCGTCCTCTTCACCAAGAGATATGAGTACATTGCTTTGTGAGCATTTTATATATTCATAGGCAAGCTTTTTTCCATAATAATAATCCACGATTGCATCAGAGAAACCCGGCCAGCAGTCAATCATATTCCACCATAATATACCGCTGCATTCAAATTTGCGCTGACGGCTCCTCTCTATCCAGAATTTTAATGCTTCAGCCTGTACAATTTGTGAAGCCCTCACAACATCGTCCAGATTATCCGGTAAGGCACCAAAAACATTTTTTATTGATTGAAATATTCTTCCAAGCCTGTCTTGATAGCTATGTGGCAATTGAAGCTCTCCTGCATGATGATCCCAGGACTTCCTGACCACAGGCCATAACTCGTCCCCGGGAATAAATTTTTTAAGGCTTTCCGTATTGGTCAATGAAAGATGCCCGATTTCGCTGTAAAATCGTGCGCTATCTTTCAAATAGGTTTCGCTCTTGTAATATTCCCCATGCCGGTAGAAATGCTTGTCTCCTTCATATTCAGAATTGTACCAGCACCCCGGCGTGGGGCTGTAAGGCGAACTCGGTACGTATGGACGCGTCCCGTCATGGTTTTGGCACACGTCCTTCAACACCTGACGCGTCAATTTGTTGTTCTCGGGGCTCTGTGTCTGGTCATAGCATTCGCTGTAGGCCATGTCGTTTTCATTATCGCCGCACCATATGACGATGGAGGGATGGTTCCGAAGATGCTTCAATACGGTTATCGCCTCTTTTTCGACCACTTGCTGGAATTCGACCGTCTGTGGATAGATGGCACAGGCATACATAAAATCCTGCAGAACCATGATCCCGTTTTCATCACACAGGTCGTAGAACAGGTCGTGCTCATATACACTCCCGCCCCATACCCTGACCATATTGCAGTTGGTATCCCTGGTCAGCTCAATGAATTTCGGAATGCGCTCCAGGTCCCGGCAGTGAAAGGCATCCATCGGTACGGCATTTGTGCCCTTGCAGAATATAGGGACACTGTTGACCATCACAGTAAAATTCCTACATCCGTCGATGCTCTTTTCCTGGTTGAGTTCCACAGTACGAACGCCAATCCTTTCTGACACGGTATGTACGGGTATATTATCCTTCAACAGGACAAATTCCATATCGTACAGATCCGGGTTTCCAGCACCGAGAGGCCACCATAATTGTGCATTCTCAAGGTCAACAACCAGCTGTAGAAGGGCCGGTAAGTGTAGTAAATGTGGATTTAGTATATATAAACCTTGCTTCCTCGACAACGGCGCTCGTACCGCTGTCGGTGGTAACCGTAATATCGACCGTATCGTGGCCAGCGGGGGCGACGGCGACAATTGATGTATCGGATAAAACGCTGAAACCTGCGGCAGGCGTTGTGCCGAATTTAACATCTGTTGCGCCGATAAAACCGGTTCCCGTTATGGCTACCTCAGTACCTCCGGCTTCAGGTCCGAATCCCGGCGTGACGGAGGTAACGGAAGGGATCAATACAGCGGATTGAACCGTCACCGTACAAGTATCCTCTATGTTGGTTCCGACAGCCTTTGCAGTAATTATTGCAGTCTCCTCCGATACGGCGGTAACCGTACCGCTTGCATCCACTGTGGCCACAGATGAGTCGGAAGACTTCCATGCCAGTTCTTTATTTGTCGTATTCTCCGGAAGCACGGTTGCCGTAAGCGTCTGGGTATTGCCAACATCTATTGTTGTATTCTCTTCCGTAATGTTGACACTTTCAGCCAATACACCTCCTTCAATACTATATCCTGCTAAAATCAAGGAACCAATCCCGGCATAACCTATCACATTATTCAATGCCGAAATGTTTGTCATTTGAGCTCTGAACTTAAAATTATCAGCCAACACTTTTGTATTACCTTCTTCATCTGTAACAACCGCGCTGTATACATGGTTCGGCAAGTCTACAGTGACTGTTATATACTATTATTCTCAAATAGTTTGTTTTTTTAATGAACTTTTATGCTGAAACCCTGTCCTATCTAAGTATAGGATTCAGGATTCAGAATGAGAGGGCAGATATCATTCATGAAGCTGTTTTCATGCCGTCTGGCATAAGTCTGTTTTTGACAGACAAAGCTGCAGACATAAGCTTAATTCCCCTGGGTGTTACGCGGTACTTAAAGGAATGAGGAATTTTAGCAATAAGTTTATGTGCCCTCAATTTTGCTAAAAGTCTTGTCGTTTTGTTTCTGATTTTTTTATCATCAGCAGGTGCATTGGGGAATATCTTTTTTCGGATGGATGCATTGGTAAAACCGTTAATATGATTACGACCATCCATAATTGCGGTGAATATTCCTTCTGCTTCTCGTGACAAAGGATTTAACCATGTGTAAGTAAGCTTTCCAGAGGTAGCTTTGTCACAAAGTTTTTCTATCTCATGAATATAATCTCCGCGAACTTCTGCAAGTGTTACGGCATCAAGATATCGCTTGTTTGCCGCCTGTGCTACCTGCGCATAGCGATAAAGATTTGCAATTGTCTTTCCCATAGGAACCCACTTTTTTACCTTCTCCTCCTTTCCCGTGTCCTTGTAAATCTTGAATTCGTGGGGATCATTGATAGTTGTTTCGACCCTCAAAACACTGTACTTATCATACATCTTGATACTGTTGGTTTTCATCCGATGTTTAATCCTGATTCAATATCCTTCTCGAAATTATCCATATTTAATTCATTAAGTACTTCAATGACAGTATTAATCATGCCAAAGCAAATTGAACGTGTCATTCCGATAGAAACATTCTTTTGTTTGATAGAATGGATGATTTCACTAATTATATCTTCAAAAATATATACATTACCTTGTTTTATACACTGGGTAAACCGCAAATGCTGCTGAACAGGATACCAGTAAACCATATTGTGTGTTTCAATCATCTCATCAAAAAACAATATTCTGTCCTGACCTTCAATCAACCTGTAGTTATTGGTTTCCAAGGCTGAGGAGTATGAATAAAATCTGCTGCGTGATAAAAGACTTATTGAATTTATAATGCTCCCTAAGCTCCGTATTACTTTTTAGAATATCGTCAAACGAATTCTTAATATATTCGATTTCATTGCATGCTTTCCTGGATACGGACTTCTCGAAATACCTGTTTGTACTTTCGAACAGATTCTTGATGGGACGGTAATTAAGCTTTGCCAGGTACAGTGATATGATTACACCCAACAATACAACAAAAAGAACGGCAAATAAGAATTCCTTTCTTATTTGTATGAAATTATGCATATATTTGTCGTGGGACATGATAGAAACATATTGCAGTCCGGATTCGGAAGAAATAATATTTATTATGGAGAGTTTTGTGTTTTCAAAATCCATATTGCTTATTCCCTGTACATAATCCTTGCTGATGATGTCTGCAATTTTATCATTTGAAATAAAATTTTCATTGCCCAGCTTAAAAATTGCTTCCCTTTCTTTATTGATAATGAAAACAGCGCCTTCAAAACTACCTAATAAATCACCTGTTATTTTTTGAAAAATATCTTCCTTTACAAAAAAAGCAATATTTCCATAAGGTAAGTTGCTTCCAAAAGGAAGAGGGTAAGTACAAACAAGCTTTCTGGAGCTATCGGAATCGGGGAACTGCACTTAGCGCTCCGTTCCCCGATAAAGAATCGGAACTAATATTTTAGTCGATCCTTAGCTAACAACAAAAAATGGTTTGATAGTCGCGAGTCAAGCGCCAACTATCATGACAAAAGGCTTAAAGACACTGTCCAAGAACCTTCTGCAGCCCTTCGACGGTTTCATTGACATCCTCCTGGGAGATGAGCGGGTTTACACTGATTTGGACCACCCTTCCCAACAGGTCTAATGTTATTGGACACATATCCTTACTGTAGGTTCTTTCTGAAAGAGTAAACGGGAATCCTGTGTCATTATTACCCCTCCTGTTTAGAATATGATCCCAATGCATATACACATGCCAGTCCGGCACTTCCTTGCTGCCCATAGCTCCGGCACTGATGCCTTCGGCTTTTAGAGCGCTTGAGATTTCGAGGGCTTTTTCCCTTGACGGCATTATAAGCATAACACCCAGGCTGATATCTCCGTCCACGTCATTGGAACGCCTTAACTGCACTCCGGGTAAATCTTGAACAGCATTACAAAATTGTTTTGCATAATTTCTCATGGTATCTATCAGCTCATCCCTTCGCTCCAATTGAACCAGCATGATGGCTCCGACCAATTCATTCATCCTGCAGTTCAATCCCGGGAATAAAGGGTACTCGGACTTGTCTTCCACCGTATCGTCGTTCCTCCAGTTTGCACCTGTATCGTGGAGGGACTTTGCCCTGTTTATAAGTGTTTTGTCGTTGGTAGTAATAGCTCCACCCTCACCTGCAGTAATTACCTTATGGAATTGAAAGCTGAAGCATCCTGCGTCACCGATGGAACCAAGCGCTTTTCCCTTATAAGTTCCGCCGTTGGCCTGGGCTACGTCTTCTATAACTTTCAGATTGTATCTTTTGGCTATATCCATGATCCTGTCCATATCACAGGGTACGCCTCTCATGTGGACAGGCATGATAGCTTTTGTTTTCGCAGTGATATTCTTTTCTATCTCCGTGGGATCAATTGTAAAGCTATCATCAATCTCAACAATGACGGGGATTGCATTTGCTGCAACGATTGCAGCAGCCGACGCGATAAACGTATACGCAGGTACAATCACTTCATCTCCAGGCTGAACACCTGCAGCCAATAATGCAACCGTTAAGGCATTTGTACAGGAATTCAATCCCAGTACATATTTCACACCTGCTTTGGTTGCAAACTGCTTTTCAAATTCCTCCACCTTGGAATTGGTTTCATTGGGGCCATAATAGCGAA
>Ga0366812_1105_pt1 | contig 10520 bp, 10 predicted proteins | sample TotcelN113001N14_FD_207021 | JGI IMG/M metagenome (GOLD analysis project Ga0366812, IMG submission 207021) | Enriched cells from coal bed in the Powder River Basin, Montana, United States - Total cells N11 rep3 HSBNCT.N11.300.1.N14 ... | reverse complement strand
GCGCTTTGACAGTTGCATTCATTGTGGTGCAGTCTAGGAAAATTTCTTCAAGTCCATCCCCGTATATAGGGATGCAACATCGTTATACCCATTGAACATCAGCGTTTTGCGCTTTTTGGTAAAGAAGCCGTCCTCCCCGATACGCCGCTCGCTCGCTTGCGACCAGCGCGGGTGGTCGACTGTCGGATTAACGTTCGCATAAAAACCGTATTCTTGCGGTGCGGAAATATTCCATGCAGTCTTTGGCTGCTCTCTGACGAAGCGGATCTTGACGATCGATTTAGCCGATTTGAAGCCGTATTTCCACGGCAGCACGACACGCACCGGCGCCCCGTTCTGATTAGGCAATACTTCGCCATACATGCCGAAGGTCAACAGCGCCAGCGGATGATTGGCCTCGTCGAGGCGCAAGCCTTCGACGTACGGCCAATCCAACACCGGGCTACGCAGTCCGGGCATCTGTTTCGGGTCAGCCAACGTGACGAATTCAATGAATTTTGCATTGCCGGTCGGCTCGACCTTCTTGATCAGCGCCGATAGCGAATAACCGACCCACGGGATCACCATCGACCAGCCTTCGACGCAACGCAAACGGTAAATGCGCTCTTCCAGCGGCGCCAGCTTCATCAGGCTATCGAGATCCAGCGTCATCGACTTTTTGACTTCGCCTTCGATCGCAATGCTCCACGGACGCGGCTTCAGGGTGCCCGCATACTTGGCCGGATCGGACTTGTCGGTGCCGAATTCATAAAAATTATTGTACGTGGTGGCATCCTTGTAAGCGCTTGGCCGGTCCATCACAACATAGGCGGGATTGGGCTTTCCTGCCAGTTTTTGGGTGACGTTCTGTGCCAGCGCCTGATGCGCAGCGATCTCCAGTAAAGCGCCGCCGGCAATCGAGCCCACAGCGATCTGCTTGATGAAGCTACGGCGCGATTCGAAAATGTGCCTCGGAGTAATTTCGGAAGGAAATGGGATTTCGATCCCGTTCGGACTGCGCTTGATCAACATGATGACTCCTGTTCGGGATGAAAGCGGCAAACGCTATCCCTGGGTCAATTGCTCGGATAGTTCATCTGGCGAGATGCCAGACGTCGTTGAAACCATCACCGTTCTTGTCGCCGGGCTTTTGGTCTTTGCTCCATTGGTATAGCGGCTTACCTTTGAACGTCCATTGCCTGCTGCCGTCATCGCGCGTGATGATGCGGTAATCACCGCTGGCCTGATCGCTCTCTTGCGCTAACAGTGGCGGCCAGTTGGCCGCACAAGGGCCGTTACAGGCGCTGGTGGCACTGTTTGCGGCATCCTTATCATAGACGTACAGACTCAACCCGGCTGCATTGGTCAAGCGACCGTCGCTCGTTTTGACGGGCGTTTGAGCGGCAACCATCGGAGTAGCCGCTGCCAGCAGCAGCGCCGCAAAAAAGGAACAGGCAAATGAAAGGTTCTTCATCATGATCCTCCTCAAACCCGTGAGCCAGATGCGCTGCGCTTGCAGCACACCAGACTATGACAACGCGGGGCGGCACTTTATTCCATGCGCGGCAAATTATTTATAATTCGCCATAAGAATGCAGGCCCGAGAGGAACATGTTCACACCCAGAAAAGCGAAGGTCGTCACCAACAGGCCGACCAGCGCCCACCATGCGGCCATTTGTCCTCGCAACCCCTTCATCAGGCGCATATGCAGCCAAGCTGCATAATTCAGCCAGACGATCAGCGCCCAAGTTTCTTTCGGATCCCACGACCAGTAGCCGCCCCATGCTTCTGCCGCCCACAGCGCGCCGAGGATGGTGGCGATGGTAAAGAAAGCGAAGCCGACTGAAATCGATTTGTACATCACGTCATCCAGCACTTCCAGCGACGGCAGGCGATCGACCAAAATGCCTTTCGATTTCAGCAAATAGGCTACCGCAACCATCGAAGCCAGTGCGAACGTGCCATAACCGATGAAATTGGCAGGCACATGGATTTTCATCCACCAGCTTTGCAGCGCCGGCACCAGCGGCTGGATATTGGCGGCATCGCGCGATACCGTGTACCAGAGCAGAAAGCCGACTGCGGCCGCAATCACCAATAGTACGAAAGGCCCCAGCTGACGGGTCGCATAATGCTGTTCGTAATACAGATAGAACAATGCGGTGATCATCGAAAACAGGATGAACACTTCATACAGGTTTGACACCGGTATGTGGCCGATGTCGGTGCCGATCAGGTACGACTCGTACCAACGCACCAGCATGCCGGTAAAACCCATCACTACCGCAGCCCAGCACAATACCGAACCGACCGAAGAACCGAAATCGGAACGGGCAATCAGGCCGCCCCAGTAAAAAAGGGTCGACAGCAGGAATAAAGTTCCCATCCACAAGATTGCAGACTGGCTCGACAACAGGTATTTGAGCAGGAATTTCTGATTCGCCATGTCGAGCGAACCACCGTACAGCGCAATGGCGGACAAGCTCAAGATCGCCAGCAAGGCCATCAGCCAGCGCACCGGTTTCCAATTCCAGCCGAGCCAGGCGAAAGTCGGCGCCGCCAGTAGCAAGATCGCCTTCTCGTAGATATCCATGTAATGGCCGTACATACTCAAACCGGTCAGCGAGGCCGCCACCAGCGCCGCTGCATACAGCCAGTCGAGCAGCGACAGGCGCTTGAAATAGCCGGGTTGCGGCGAATAAATTGCTTGTTGCGTCAATTCCATGATGTTTCTCCGTTGTTGCCAGACCAGCGCCCGGACAACCTGCTTAATAACCAGAACAGAAGTGTAGTCCTATAGCGTCATCACTGCACGCCGGGGTCGGGCTGCGTCATGAGTTGCTTGAGAGTGCGATAGTCTTTTTCAAAATCGAGTGTTTTGCGTTGCGAACTCATCGCCATCAATGCAACCGACCCCGCATCGCGATCCTTGAGCCAGACCCACAGGCGGCGCTCGCGGATATAGAACATCGAAAAGACGCCCAGCGTCAGCAGCAGGCAACCGAAATACACCACTTTTTTTCCAGGCGAGCGGGTAACTTGAAACACCGAAGCCTTGATTTCCTCGAAACCCTGCAATTGCAAGTACACCGGCGCGGTATAAAAGAAGGCGTCGGCCAAGGCACTGGTGCTCAATTGCAGGAATCGCGCATGCTTGTCGTTGTCTTCGGCCGGTTTCAAACCCTGCTTTTCACGTGCTACCTGCCATAAATCCCAGATGCTGCCATTCAGTATCTTCATGAAAAGATCAGCTGCCTTTTCCTGCTGTGCAGGAGGGATATTATCGAGAAATTTCGATACCGCGATAAAGCCGGCTGTCGTGCCGTCGCCGGCGAACACCGCCAAACTCTTGCTTGCCGATTGCTGCAACTGGGAAATTAATTTGCCGCTATCGTCGGGCACGCCCCGCAATGCGCGCCGCGCATAGCGTTGCGCCGCCTGTTCGCGCAAATCGGGATCTTGCAAGGCGGCGCGCAAGCGCATCCACTCCTGCACGGTATTGTTATCGTCAGCAGGAATACGCAAAAACCGGAACGGCTCGGCCGGCGTATCGCGCGTGCCGGCCAGGAATACATAGGCACCGTCGAGCAGTACCGGTTGCATGTAATTCTGGAATTCGCGCGCCTGGCCATTTTTGTCGCGCAATTTGTACTGCACGCTGGGACCGGCGTTTTTCAGATTCTTGTCATTGGCATTCTTGGCCGCCGAACCAGTGTGCTTGTCGAATCCGCTCGATAGCTTCTGATTGAAAGTCTTGGCAACCGACCGCAGGTCTTGCCCTTCACCCATGTTTTCAATATTGAACGGACGAAAACCGGACCATTCCACTGTATATCCGCCGTCATTGCCAGGCTGCTCCGCCTTGCTCAATACAGTCGTATTCCCGACCACACCGGCCATCGGAAAGGTGTAGGTCTTGTTGCCCGCCATCGGATAGCCGGTCAATTGCAGTTTGCTGCCGCCATCCTCGAAGCTGGATTGGTAAATGGCAACACCCTTGTAAATCAGCGGTTCGTTGACCTTGATGGTCGCCGGAAACATCTTGCCGTTCTGATGATCGGTCACGATCACGTCGCTGGCAAACAATTTTGGCATGCCGGTGGAATAGAAATCGATAGTGAATTTCTTGAGCAGGATCGAGAACGGCAGTTCCTGGATCAGCACGCCATTCTGTTGCGGAATAATGGCCGTATTGCTGGTAGCGCCTTCAGGAATCAGGGTATTGCCGCGGAAAGTCGGATTACCCAGCCCCAAGCGGTGCTTTTGCGGAATATCGGCAATGATGCCGTTGCCAGCAAATGGCGTCTTGCCCATGAACCATTGCTGAAAGCGGATCGGCATGTCCGAATCCAGCAAACCGCCGACGCAGATAATGACGATTGCACTATGCGCGAAAATATACCCCCATTTGTTGGCAGCCCCCTGCTTGGCTGCGATCAGGGTTGCCTGCTCCTTTGCAACGACCTTGGTCTTATAGCCCTGATCGGCTAACTGGGCGATCAGGCGCTGCGTCAGGTTGACGCGCGATGCGCTGGATGCCCATTCGGCCTTGTGATGGAAATTGCGCAGCGATTCTTCCCGCACGTTTTCGCGCCAGCTGCGCATGTCCTTGAGCATCTTGGGTGCATTACGGAAAATGCACAGCGATGTCGAGAGCACCAGGAAAGCCATGATCAACAAAAACCACCAAGCCGAATAAAGGGTATACAAGCTGAACTGACCAAATACCTCGAACCAGAACGGACCGAACTGATTGACATAATTCGACATCGGCTCATTTTGTTTCAATACCGTCCCGATTACGGAGGCAATCGCAACCAGCGTCAGCAGGCTGATCGCAAAGCGCATCGAGGAAAGGAGTTCCACCGCGTCGGCGACTCCACGGCGATTAGTCTTGATCTGTAATCCGGCGGTGTTTGTGCTCATGCTATGCGATCGTCATCTTAAAAAGAAAAAGGGTAGCCTTGGCCACCCTTCAGTACATCTTGTAGCAATTACTGCGATAAATGTCTGATTACTTCAGGCCGGCCACATAGTCTGCCACAGCTTTGATTTCGCTATCGGACATGCGTTTGGCGATGGCAGTCATCTGTATGCTGTTGCTGCGCGTGCCGGCACGGTAGGCAGTCAATTGCGCGGCAGTATAATCCTGATGCTGGCCAGCGATGCGCGGGTATTGGGCCGGGATGCCGGCTCCGTTCGGGCTGTGGCAGCCAGCGCAAGCCGGAATATTTGCCTCGGCAATGCCGGCACGATAAATTTTCTTGCCGATATCGACGGTATCTTTGTCATTGGCAGCGCCGGGGCTCGATTTTTGCGCACTGAGATACGCGGCGATATTTTTCATGTCGTCTTCGTTCAATGCCTTGGCGAAACCGGTCATTACCGGGTTATTGCGTGTAGGACCCGCAAAGTCGACCAATTGCTTATGCAGGTAAGCTGCATGCTGTCCAGCCAGCTTAGGATTTTGTGCAATAGTGGAATTGCCGGCTGCGCCATGGCATGAAACGCAGGCAATAATATTGCGGGCACCGTCACCGTTATTGTAGAGCGCTTCGCCTTTGGCCGGATCGGCTTTGGCTGCAGCAGTCGTTGGCTCGGCAGCACCGGCGCTGGCCGAGAAGGATACGGCGACAGCCGCGACGAACAGGGATTTTGCAATTGACAGAAAGACACGTTTCATTCAAACACCTTGAGACTGAATATTAAAATTTGCCCTAATGGCAGCTATCCTGCACCGTTTGCACGACTTCGCTTGCTTGCGGCGCAACCACACGTAACCCCTTATTGTACAATAGCTTTCCGGCATTCTTGCCCCTTTTAGCTGCATTTTTGATTATACCTATGTCCATACTTTGGCAAGCCCGCTTCTTTACCACGGTAAATCATCTCCGTGATCTGCCAGATACTCACGTTCCGGAAATCGCTTTTGCCGGCCGCTCCAACGCCGGCAAGTCCACCGCCATTAATATTTTGTGCAACCAAAAGAAACTGGCGTTCGCCTCCAAGACACCAGGCCGCACTCAGCATATCAATTATTTTTCGATCGGCGGCGCCCACGTCGGCCAGCATCGCAAAGATGAAACCAAAGTCGACGAAATCCGCGCACTGATGGTCGATTTGCCCGGTTACGGCTACGCAGAAGTCTCCGGCTCGGCAAAACTGCACTGGCAGGAATTGCTCGGCGACTACGTGCGCCGGCGCGAGCAACTGGCCGCACTGATATTGATCATGGATTCGCGGCGCCCGTTTACCGCGCTCGATACACAAATGCTGGAATGGTTCGCCACCACCGGCAAGCCGGTCCATTGTTTGCTGACCAAAGCCGACAAGCTCAATCGCACCGAATCGGCCAACGCGCTGCGGGTTACCCGCACGATTCTGGAGAGCTATGTTGACAGCGCAGGCACGCCCTTCCCTTACACCGCGCAATTGTTTTCATCGCTCAAGCGCATTGGCCTGGAAGAAGCGGATCAGAAAATTCAGGAACTGAGCGGTCTGAATATCGCGCCAACGCCAGTTGAGGCAGTTGCCGATACAGACCTTACGCCGCCGCAAGAATAGAGAATATAAAGGGAGTATGATAAAAAATAGCACTGCTTCCGCATATATAATATGCGGAAGATAAATATACAGAATAGAGTATATTGAAGATGCAAAGAGCTTTGAGAGCGCTGCCAGAAGCCAAAACAAGAGCGGCAAATAAAAAATCCCTGGAGAAAGGGGAATGATCTCCAGGGAAAAAGAGCCTTTTCGCGCATGGCGCGATTCGGCGCCCGCTCAGGGAGGGAAGCGGGAGGCAAACGAACTTGCCTGCTATTGAGATAGCGTTCCTTTCAAAAAGTTCATTCAATTTTATCCACTTTTTTGGTCCATGACGCCATGAAACCTTTGTCCACACCCGCCCACTTCCCCGCCATCCGGATGCGCCGTATGCGCAAGGATGCCTTTTCCCGCAATCTGATGCGCGAAAACTGCATTACCGCATCCGATCTGATTTATCCGGTCTTCATTCTGGAAGGCACGCAGCAGCGCGAAGCGGTCGCTTCGATGCCGGGCGTGGAACGACTGTCGGTCGATTTGCTGCTGGAAGTGGCGGAAGACTGCGTGGCGCTGGGAATTCCGGTGATCGCATTGTTTCCGGTCATCGAAGCATCGCTGAAAACCCCGGACGGCAGCGAAGCGGTCAATCCGAAAGGGCTGGTGCCGCGCGCGGTCAGGGAGCTCAAACGCCGCTTCCCGGAGCTCGGCATACTGACCGATGTCGCGCTCGACCCTTATACCAGTCACGGCCAGGACGGCCTGCTCAATGCGAGCGGCTATGTGCTGAATGACGAAACCTGCGCAATGCTGACCAAGCAGGCGCTGACCCAGGCTGAAGCCGGTGTCGATATCGTGGCGCCGTCCGACATGATGGACGGTCGCATCGGCAGCATCCGCAGCGCGCTGGAAACCTACCGCCACATCCACACCCGGATCATGGCGTATTCGGCCAAGTATGCGTCCGCATTCTACGGCCCGTTCCGGGATGCAGTCGGGTCCGCGGCCAATCTGGGCAAGAGCGACAAGGCAACCTATCAAATGGACCCGGCCAATAGCGACGAAGCGCTGCGTGAAGTCGCACTCGATTTGGCCGAAGGCGCCGATATGGTGATGGTCAAGCCCGGCATGCCGTATCTGGACATCGTGCGGCGCGTCAAGGACGAGTTCAAGGTCCCGACTTTCGCGTATCAGGTCAGCGGCGAATACGCGATGCTCAAAGCTGCGGCCCACCACGGCTGGCTGGAGCACGACAAAGTAATGATGGAATCGATGATGGCCTTCAAACGCGCGGGCGCCGACGGCGTGCTGACGTATTTCGCGCGCGACATCGCCCGCCTGCTGAAACAGGCCTGAACGGCTGCAACAACAGTAAGTGCAGCGGCAGGACGCAACTTGCCGCTGCACTTACTGTTGCCGCTTGCATGCACTGGCTGCCGCGCACCCGATAATTCACCTGCCGACACCGATGGATATCTTTCTGCTTACCGAGTTTCAAGCCACGCGCATTGACACCGTACCTGCGCCGCTGCCGCCGCACAGTTTTCTCTGGCTCGATGCAACGCATCAGGAAGTCGCCGCCGACTTGGACGGCTGGCGCGATACGGTCGAGCGCATTACCGGCACTCGCATTTACGATCTGCATTTGAGCGACGCCACCAATCTGGCCCATCCATCGTATTTCGACTCCACGCGCGAATATGAAATGGTGGTGTTTCGCAAACTCTCACTGGCTAGCCAAAATGCAGCCGGCGGCTTGCCGGAAAAAGGGGGAGAAGTTACGCGCAAGCGCAGAATTCCGCCTGCGCTGGAAAAGATGGCGACCCAGCCGGTCACGTTCTTGCTGCTGGACCGGGCACTGGTGACGGTCAGGGCCGAAACCAGCCGCACTATCGATGCGATGCGCAACCGCTTGCTCGATTACCAGGGCAAATCCGAGGGCAGCACGCATGCCAGCCGGCTGCCCGCTGCACCGGCGGAATTGATGTTGCGCCTGTTGAATGCGATGGTCGATCAATATCTGGCGCTGCGCCAGCCACTGACCACTCAACTGGATCGCTGGCAGCGCGCGCTGCTCGATCCGCGTCGCCCGTTCAAGGACTGGCTGGCGCTGCTCGATGCCCGCATTGAACTGCGCCGGCTCGACCATTTATGCGAAGAGCAGCATGATGCGTTGCAGGAATTGCGCGATCACTTTACCGAACTGCACAGCGGCGCCGAGCAAAGCCGCAGTAATGACTTGCTGATGGTGCGCCTGAACGATGTGATGGAACACATCACCCGCGTGCTCAATCATGCGCGCCGACTGGAGTCGTCGATCGAATCGGCGGTGCAAATCCATTTCTCGGCAGTCGCCCATCGCACCAGCGAAATCATGCGCACCCTGACCGTGATCACTGCGCTATTCATGCCGCTGACCTTGATCACCGGAATTTTCGGCATGAATTTCAACGTCATGCCGCTGCTGCAAAACCCGCAGGGTTTTTGGATTTCAATGGGATTGATGGCGTGCATTGTGGTGCTGTTGCTGCTCTACTTCCGCAGCAAACGCTATTTGGAAGACAGGGCGACAAGTGCATAGCCAGCGCTATCTTGAGGACCGGAGCATTCAATGGACATCTTCTATCTGAGCGATGCAATTGCCGCTCTTGTCAGCGTCGGCGTAATTGCCGGCTACCATCTGCTGCTGCGTGCGCGGGTGCGCGCAGACCCCGGATATACGATTCAGGCGATGCTCAACCATGCGCGCCGGACTTGGGTCGCGCGGATTCTGAAGCACGATGAAACGTTGCTGGGAGTGCAGACGCTGCGCAACCTGATCATGACCGCGACCTTTTACGCATCCACCGCCGTGGTGCTGCTGATCGGCACCGTCACGCTGGCGGCGCAGGTCGACACGCTGTCCAATGTCTGGCTGGCCTTCAGCCCGTTTGGCGCGATTGACCAGCATATGTGGCTCATCAAGGTAATCACGCTATTGGTCGATCTGCTGTGCGCCTTTGTATTTTTCACGCAAACCATCCGCCTGCTGTCGCATGTCAGCCTGATGCTCGGGGTGCCGGCTACAGTCGCACACGAGCGCACGGTCGCGAACCTGCTGATCCAGGCCGGGCGCTACCATACGCGCGGCATGCGCTGCTACTATTTCGCAGGGCCGCTGCTTTTCTGGCTGTTTGGCCCGCTGTTTTTGATGCTGGCATCGTGCGTGCTGGTGTTCGCGCTGTACTACCTTGACAAGGCCCCCGCCACCTTCGTGCTACAGAATGCCGCCATTGATTAGCGGCATCAAGCGCAACAAAAAACCGCGCACAATGCGCGGTTTTTTGATTGTCCAATTTACTTGTTGGGTTGCGGCGTCAAGCGCAGATAAGGGCGAGCGGCCGTATACCCTTTCGGATATTTTTGCCGGATGATCGCTTCGTCGGTGAGCGACAGCGGAATAATCACATCATCTCCATCGCGCCAATTTCCCGGCGTTGCAACTGTGTAGCCGTCTGTAAGTTGCAGTGCATCAATGACGCGCAGCACTTCATCGAAATTGCGTCCGGTGCTCAGCGGATACGCAATGATCAAGCGCACCTTCTTGGCCGGATCGATGATGAACAACGAACGCACGGTGACGGTTTGCGATTGGCCGGGATGGATCATGTCGTACAGTGTCGCCACTTTTCTGTCGGCATCGGCAATGATCGGAAAGCCGACCACCGTATGCTGGGTCTCTTCGATATCCTTGATCCAGTTCTTGTGCGACTCTGCGGAATCGACCGACAACGCGATTGCCTTGACATTGCGGCGGTCGAATTCAGGTTTGAGTTTGGCAGTCAAACCGAGTTCGGTAGTGCACACCGGAGTGAAATCGGCCGGATGAGAGAACAGCACTACCCACGAATCCCCCGCCCATTCATGGAACCGAATCGGCCCGATGGAGGAATCCTGTTCAAAATCCGGGGCTTCATCGCCAAGACGTAAGCTCATCTGATTCTCCTTAAGAATGAAAAGA
>Ga0366812_1104_pt1 | contig 10536 bp, 8 predicted proteins | sample TotcelN113001N14_FD_207021 | JGI IMG/M metagenome (GOLD analysis project Ga0366812, IMG submission 207021) | Enriched cells from coal bed in the Powder River Basin, Montana, United States - Total cells N11 rep3 HSBNCT.N11.300.1.N14 ... | reverse complement strand
CGCCCCACGAAGGTGCCAACAGAATCAGCGAGAACACCATGCCTACCGATTGCGTCCAGTCAGGCAATGCGGTGTAGTGCAAATGATGCGGACCCGCCCACATGTAAGTGAAAATCAGCGCCCAGAAGTGGACGATCGACAAACGATACGAATAGATCGGACGCTCGACGACTTTTGGAATGAAGTAGTACATCATTCCCAAAAAGCCTGCGGTCAGGAAGAAGCCGACCGCATTGTGGCCATACCACCATTGCACCATTGCATCCTGCACGCCCGCATAGGCCGAGTACGATTTCGTAATCGAAACGGGAATCGCAGCGGAGTTGACAATATGCAATAAGGCAACAGCAAGGATGAAGCCGCCATAAAACCAGTTCGCTACATAGATATGCGCAACCTTGCGCTTGGCCAGCGTGCCAAAAAACACCACTGCGTATGCCACCCAGACCAGGGCAATCAGAATATCAATCGGCCATTCCAGCTCCGCATATTCCTTGCCCTGAGAGTAGCCCAGAGGAAGCGAAATAGCTGCCAGCACAATCACCAGTTGCCAGCCCCAGAAAGTGAAGGCGGCCAGCTTATCGGAAAACAAACGCACGTTCGAGGTGCGCTGCACCACGTAGTAGGAAGTAGCAAACAAACCGCAACCGCCAAACGCAAAAATCACTGCGTTGGTATGCAATGGTCGCAATCGGCCGAAGCTTAGCCAAGAGATACCAAAGTTCAGCTCTGGCCACGCCAGCTGGGCGGCAATCAGCACGCCTACCGTCATGCCCACTATGCCCCACACTACCGCCATAATTGAAAACTGGCGTACCACACGATAATTGTAGGTATCTTCTTTAGATTGGCTCATGTTTTAGCTCGGTTATTAATTCTTGCGACACTCTAAGTGCTAAGGTTGAAACAATTGTTGATGTAAATCAAATTTGGAAGGCGGCAGCATACTACCAGCAAGTCGCGAACTACTGCAATGCAGCATGACCGATTCCCGTTTAAAAAAAATCTAAAGCTGTATTCACCCAGCTTGCGGGATTTTTCCCTGATGCACTTTAATCGGGATCATTCAAAATGCGTTCCGACGCTTCATCCAGATCATCGAATTGACGATGGCCAAGCGCCCACCAGAAAACCGCGCCGAGCGCAAACACCAGCAGGACGCTCATTGGTATCAGTAAGTACAATATATCCATGGAAATAATTACTCAAAACGGCAAAAATCATTGTAACGACCGATCATCCGGCCTGCTGCGCAACAGTGGTCATTGTGCCATCCAAACGGCCCTGCCGTGTGTTGCGCGAGGATATGCGCAGTGAATTTAGCACCACTACCAGCGAGCTTAACGACATCCCGACTGCCGCATGCCACGGCGCCAGCAGCCCCGACATGGCAGCTGGAATCGCAATCACGTTGTACAACAAAGCCCAGCCCAGATTTTGCCGAATCAAAAACATCGCTTTGGCCGCAGTCTGGAACGCGTGCCGCAAATCCCCCAGATGACTTGAAATCAGGATTACGTCGCTTCTGGCCTGGGAAATCGGCGCCCCCTGCCCCATTGCAATCGACACATCGGCCAGCGACAGCCCGGGGCCGTCGTTCATGCCATCGCCGACCATCGCCACCACTCCGCCCTGTTGTTGAATTTTTTTAATCGCCTCATATTTCTGCGTCGGCCCGAGTTCGCCGAACGCCGCCACAATGCCCAGCTCGCGTCCGACTTGCTCTACCACATCAGTCCGGTCGCCCGACAGCAGCATGACTTTCTGGCCTTGCTGCAGCAAAAAGGCGATCAAATCCCGGGCGTCGTGACGCAAGCCATCTTGCAGCACAAACAAGGCAATCGGGCCGTGTGCGTCGCCGAATGCGGCCAGGGTCTTGCCCGCATAGTGCGACGGAATGTCGATAATTTGGCGGTGCAGTTGCTGGACAAAATCCACGCTGCCCAAACGATAAGTCTGGCCGCTGCCATCGCTGGCCTGCAAACCCTTGCCGGCGATTTCCCTGATGCCGTGAAATTCGGGGAGAGTGTGCGAGTATTCCGAATGCTGCGTCGACAAACCTGCCAGCGCTTGCGACACCGGATGCAACGAACCGGCTGCCAGTCTGGCCGCTGCAGCTTGCGCAGAAGCCGGGTGCCAACTTGCATCATCGCGCAGCAATAACGTATCGAGCAATTGCAACTTGCCTTCGGTGAGAGTGCCGGTCTTGTCGAACACGACATGCGTGGTGCGTGCCAGCGACTCGATCGCCCGGCCGCGTGCGACCAATACGCCATTGTTGGCCAGACGCCCGACGGCTGCCGACATCACGCCCGGCGTGGCCAGCGATAATGCACAGGGACAAGTGACGATGATGACGGTAACCGCAATCCACAATGCACGCGCCGGATCGATTTGCCACCAGACGATACCGGACACGATAGCCAGCACCATGATCGCAAACAGGAAGCGACTTGCATGACGATCGGCCAACGCCACTAGCGGCGGCTTTTCATTGGCTGCCGCTTCCATCATCCGCACCAGCGACGACAGCCTGGTTTGGTCGCCGACCTGTTCAGCCTGCATCACCAGCGGCCCGATCAGGTTGAGCGCACCGCCGATCAGCTTGCTGCCGCGGGACTTGATGACCGGATGCGATTCACCGGTCATCAGCGCTTCGTCGCACTCGCTTTCGCCTTCCAGAACCAACCCATCGACTGGAATGTGGGCGCCGGTTGGCACCAAGATGATGTCGCCGGCCAATAACGATTCTGCCGCCACCTGAATAGTCTGGCGCGAATTCGGATAATCGCTCAATTTTTCGGCGTGTGCCGGTACCAGCTGGATCAGCGCACGCAGCGCAGCAGTGCTTTTGCGGTGCACTTTGGCTTCAATGGTGCGCGCAGCCAATAACAGAAACACGAACATGATGAGCGAGTCGTAATACACGGGGCCACCGGCAAAAGTGGCCCAGACGCTGGCAAAAAAAGTCACCAAAACTCCCACCGAAACCGGTACATCCATGCCGACATGGCGGTTGCGCAGATCGCGCCAGGCCGCGCGGAAGAAGGGCCACGCTGAAAACAGCACCACCGGCACCGTGATCGCCAGGCTGGCCAGTTTCAGCAACAAGTCGATATCGGGCGTCAAATCGCCATCCACCGCCGCCACCGGATACAGATACGCAGGAAACGCATACATCATCACTTGCATCATCGCAAAACCGGCCACGAACAGGCGCCACAACGCCATTTTCTTTTCGCGCTCTTCCAGCAAGCCTTTGGAGCCGGCCGGCAACGCGCTATAACCGAGATCGGAAATGGCCTCGATGATGCGCGTCAACGATGTGCTGCGGTTATCCCACGCGATCTCGGCGCGATGGCTGGCGATATTGACCTTGAAGGAAGCCACTCCGGCCAATTGTTGCAGCCGGAACTCGATCAATTGCACGCAGGCGGCGCAGCGGATGCCGCCAATCGCCAGTTTTTCGTGCCGCAGGGCAGCGTCGTTCGCATCCGGCGCAATATTGGCCGGCACGACGACGGATTGTAAATTAGGCATCGGGCATCTCTAATTGCTGTTTTTGGGCCAGATACGGTGCGCATTGACCCAGTTGTTCCACCGTGGACAGGATGGCGGCGCAGCCGTGGCAGCAAACGTCGCGGCATACGCCGTCGAATATGACGTGCACTACCCGCTTCTGGCGCACCAGTTCCCCGCAGTGAAAGCATGCGACTTTGGGATTGGAGGCGGCCGATCCGGAAAATATGCCGGTCAGCGCAGATAACAGCGCGCGCATCATTGCGTCAGCGAGCGTCGCGCGCCGATATTAATCATCAAGAAATTGAAATCGCTGCACATCTCATGATCCTGCATTTTCGTCGCTACAGCCGCTATTGTGCCTGATTTGCAGATAAATTGAAGGATGTACCCCATACGATCGAAGCCCACCGGATTTTGCCTACGGCCTGGCAAATATTTTTTCAGCGCACAAAATACACGCATCTGTATTTTAGTAAACCGCAATAAAAAATTGCGGAATATGCCATGTTTTTTGCCATACTCCCTACTTTTTCACCAGAATGAAGGATCAGCGGCCTTCCATCCAGACTTGTGCTTGCCGCTGCACCACTTCGCTCAGGGAGCCGGTTTCAACATGGACAGCGCGCAGCCAGTCTGCATCCGAGCAGCCCTTGATCGCGTTTTCCCGGATTGCCGCGATGACGTCGCCGGTGCCGAGCTCTTGTGCAGTTTCGGCCAGCATGTCGAGCGTATGCAGGATGTCGTCTTTGATCGGTATCTGGTCATTCTGAACCGGCTCGATCACTACGCCAGCCAGACCGAAGCGGCAGGACTGGAAGCGGTTGTACGAATAAGTCAGATAAGTATCGCGGGCCGGGCACAGCTCGCGGTGATCGAGAAAATATTTGCACAGGGTTTGCGCATACGCAGCCAGTTGCACCGCCGTCTCGATTCTGAGCGGGGTATCGCAGACGCGGATTTCCACCGTGCCGTATTCCGGCTTGGGCCGAATGTCCCAATAGAAATCCTTCATGCTGGCGACGATATTCAGGCTCGCCATCTTTTGGTAATACGCATTGAACTCATCCCAATCCTGCACGAACGGCATGCAACCGCTGAGCGGAAACGCATTAATGCTGGTCAGGCGCGAGGACTGGAACGCGGTATCGACGCCCTGATAAAACGGCGAGGAAGCCGAGAGCGCGATGAAATGCGGAATATAACGTGCCAGCAAATGCGCCAACCGCACCGCTTCATCGCCATTCGCGCAGCCGATATGGATATGCTGACCGTACACGGTAAATTGCTTGGCCAGATAGCCGTACAGTTCCGACACCAGATGGTAGCGCGCAACCGGCGTGATGCGCTGCTCGTCCCAATGCTGGAACGGATGCGCGCCGCCGCCGGCCAGACCGAGATTGACCTTGTCTGCGGCGGCTACCAATAGCGTACGCATCGCATCGAGTTCAACCAGCATGTCGCGATGATTGACATGCACCGCAGTAGCAATTTCGATCATGCTTTCGGTGATTTCCGGCTTGATATCGTAGCCGTGGGCGGTTTTCTCCAGCACTGCCAGCAAATCAGGACAGCCGCGCGTCAGGTTGTAGTCGCGCCGGTTAACGATTTGCAACTCCAGTTCGACGCCCATTGTCAGCGGCGTGGAAGATGTGAAATCGAGCATAATTTCTCCTTCAGCAATCAGGATTTAGGTACATTTGCTTCGCCCGACGCCAGCAACGCGTAACGGGTCGAAACCGGGCCGAGAATTTCCAGCACCACCACCACCGACAGCACCAGCGCCGAAAGTTGCGCGCCAAACTCGGGATGGATGCTGGAAACATATTGTGCGGTCAGAATCGCAACGCCGGACATCGGCAGCAAGCCCATGCCCAGCAGCGCGCCCTGGCGCGGCTGCAGACCATTCCAGGGAGCCAGGAGCGCGCCCAAGCCGGACATAACCGCCAGCCGCATCGCAATGTACGCCAGGCCGATCATCCAGAACTCTCCGAGCTGCGCCAGCTCCAGCCGCGCGCCGGCAAACACGAACAAAATCACGCACAGCAGACTGTTAATCTGGCTGAACTCGGATTCGACTATCACTTGCTTGCCGTCCCGGTAGCGGCTGCTGACCGCAAAAACCAGCAAAGACACCAGCGCCGGAAACTTGAACATGTCGGCGATCCCGACCGTAGCCGCGACCAGCGCAAACACCACAATGCGCTGACCATGGCTTTCAGGCCCCAGATGACGGCTGGCAAAAACCAGCACTCTTCCGGCCAGCAACCCAAATACGATCGAGCCGAGAATCAGATACAACGGATGCAGCAGGGAAACACTCCAGCTGGCGCCGTACTGCCAGTGCAATACCGACAGGCAGACAATGAACAGCAGAAAAGCCAGCGAATTATTGATAGCGACAATATTGAGCATGCGGGCGCTGACTTGGCCCTCGGCCCGCACTTCCTGCACCACATTGAGCGTCACCGCCGGCGAACTTGCGGTACCGATGGCAGCTGCCAGCGCTGCGCTCAGCGTATCGAATCCAAGCGCAAGCAGCAATATGAACAATGCAACGAACACCCCCATGCTAATCGCAACGCCCGTGATCAGCAGCCAGCGCTCCCTGAGCAACCAGCGGTAATCCAGCCGCCGCCCCAGCTCGAATATGAACAAGCCCAGTGCCAGTTCGACGATTTGTTCCAACCCGTTGAGCGCGGTGGCGCTGATCAAATTCAGGCCGACCGGGCCGATCAATAGCCCGGTCAATACATAACCGGTAATCGCCGGGACCGGCGCAACATGCTTGACCAACCGCGCGCCAAAGATCCCGGCAAGCAATATCAAGCCCAAAGAGGTCAAGACATTAAGGCTGCCGGGCAGAGCGGGAAAAAAACTGAATGACGACATATATGGGGGCTCCTATGACGGGTAAGGTAGGCAGGAGAAAAATGCATGCCTGAGATTATCGTAGGCAAAAAATCGCAATAGAAACACGTGAAAACAGCGAGGGAATACCGAAAATCAGTTGAAAGTATGGCCGCAATCTTTTTGATTGCGGATCATCGGAAAAATCCACCGCTCGAAAGGCCCGGATGGCACCCTTTCAATCGGGAAAATATTACATAAAATACATGTCTGTCCGGTAAAAGAAGAACAGATATTACCAAAACGAAAAAAATATCGAAAATTGTCCTGAAAAATCCCATTGCACATGGCGTTATCCCGCATTGAAGAACAAAGCCGTGACCCCTGGCGGAATTCTTTGCCGCTTAATTCCGAAGAATCCAGCGCATACCGGATCCGGCCGCGCGCTCGGGTATAATTTCCGGTTTGATTGCAGATAAAATTACATCATGGAAGCCGAACGCCTAAACGCCCTCTCCGCCTTGCTTGCCGATCTGGCAGGCCGTGAAACCGAACTTCGGGGGTATCTTTGACTTCGATCTGAAGTCTGAGAAGCTCGAATCCGTCAACGCGGAACTGGAAGACCCGAACGTCTGGAACGATCCGAAACGTGCCCAAGACCTCGGTAAAGAAAAAAAATCGCTGGAAAACATCGTCAATTCGCTCATCAAGATCGAAGCCGATCTGCGCGATACCCGCGATCTGTTCGAAATGGCGCGCGAAGAACAGGATGAAGATACGCTGATGGCGGTCGAGGCCGACACCAAGGATATCGAAACCCGTGTTGGCGCGCTGGAATTCCAGCGCATGTTCAACAATCCGATGGACCCGAACAACTGCTTCATCGATATTCAGGCCGGGGCCGGCGGCACCGAGGCGCAAGACTGGGCTTCGATGATCCTGCGCCAATATTTGCGCTATTGCGAACGCAAGGGCTTCAAGGTCGACATTCTGGAGCAATCGGACGGTGAAGTCGCGGGCATCAAGACCGCCACGCTGAAGGTCGAAGGCGACTATGCATACGGCTTCCTGCGCACCGAAACCGGCGTGCACCGGCTGGTGCGCAAATCGCCGTTCGACTCCGCCAACGGCCGCCACACGTCGTTTTGCAGCTTGTTCGTATATCCGGAAGTCGATGATTCGATCGATATCGACATCAATCCGGCCGATGTGCGGGTCGATACCTATCGCGCTTCCGGCGCCGGCGGCCAGCACATCAACAAGACCGATTCGGCGGTACGGCTGACGCACGGACCCAGCGGCATCGTAGTGCAGTGCCAGAACGACCGCAGCCAGCATCGCAACCGTGCTGAAGCATGGGACATGCTCAAAGCCAAGCTGTTTGAACTGGAAATGCGCAATCGCATGAGCGAACAGCAAAAGCTGGAAGATTCCAAAACCGACGTCGGCTGGGGTCACCAGATCCGCTCTTACGTGCTGGACCAGTCGCGCATCAAGGATCTGCGCACCAATTTTGAGACCGGCAATACCAAAGCGGTGCTGGACGGCGATCTGGATGAATTCATTGCCGCTTCGCTGAAACAGGGCGTCTAACATCGCCTCGGACCATCACGCCTTCCCGCTATTACCGTTTATTACGTTCATTACGTTCATTACGCACACATTGCTCAAATTATGACTACGCACAACGAACCGGCTGCCGCGCCGTTAGACGAACATTCGATCCTGGCCGAACGGCGCAGCAAGCTTGCCGCCATCCGCTTGCAGGGAATAGCTTTCCCCAACGATTTCCGGCCGCAGCACAAGGCCGCCGCGCTGCAGGAACAATACGGCACAGTCGAGCGCGACGCACTGCTGGCCGAAAATGTGACGGTAGTGGTGGCCGGGCGCATGATGCTCAAGCGCGTGATGGGCAAGGCATCCTTCGCCACCATCCAGGATGCCTCCGGGCCGAAAGCCGACGGCCGCATCCAGTTGTACATCAGCAATGAGCTGACCGGCGATGCCGCGCATGAAGCATTCAAGCATTTTGACCTGGGCGACATCCTGGGGGCCGAAGGCACGTTGTTCCAGACCAAAACCGGCGAGTTGTCGATCAAAGTCACGTCCTTGCGCCTGCTGACCAAATCGCTGCGCCCGTTGCCCGACAAGTTTCACGGTCTTTCCGACCAGGAAACCAAGTACCGCCAGCGTTACGTCGATTTGATCATGAACGAAGAAACGCGCCGCACCTTCAAGGCCCGTACCGCCGCGATGTCGTCGATCCGTCGCTTCATGGAGAAAAACGACTTCATGGAAGTGGAGACGCCGATGCTGCATACCATTCCCGGTGGTGCGGCAGCCAAGCCCTTCATTACCCATCACAACGCGCTGGACATGCAAATGTTCCTGCGCATCGCGCCTGAGCTGTACCTGAAGCGGCTGGTGGTCGGCGGTTTTGATCGCGTATTCGAAGTCAACCGCAATTTCCGCAATGAAGGCGTATCGCCGCGCCACAATCCGGAATTCACGATGATGGAATTCTATGCCGCGTATGTCGATTATTTGTGGCTGATGGATTTCACCGAAGCGGTAATCCGTCAGGCCGCTATCGATGCGCACGGCACCGCCTTGCTGACTTACCAGGGGCGCGAACTGGATCTGTCGAAACCGTTCCACCGTCTCACCATCGTCGGCGCGATCAATAAATATGCGCCGCATTACACGCACGAACAGCTGCACGATGCCGACTTCATCAAGGCCGAACTGAAAAAATTCGGTGTTCAGCCGCATGTCATTTCAGGCTTGGGCGCGCTGCAACTGTCCCTGTTCGAGGAAACCGCCGAAGCCCAATTGTGGGAGCCGACCTATATCGTCGATTACCCGGTGGAAGTGTCGCCGCTGGCGCGCGCCTCCGACACGCAGCCCGACATCACCGAACGCTTCGAACTGTTCATCGTCGGACGTGAAATCGCCAACGGCTTTTCCGAGCTGAACGACGCCCAGGACCAGGCGGCACGCTTTCATGCGCAAGTCGCCGCCAAGGACGCCGGCGATGAAGAGGCAATGTATTACGATGCCGACTTCATTCGCGCGCTCGAATACGGGCTACCGCCGACCGGCGGTTGCGGCATCGGTATCGATCGTCTGATGATGCTGATTACCGATTCGCCCAATATCCGCGACGTTATCCTGTTCCCGCATCTGCGGCGCGAAGACTGATTTTTCGCCAGTCATTCACATCTCCGAAGGGGCCGCATGATGCGGCCCCTTTGTCGTTGGCATTTCGGTCGGGCACTTCGGGTTACATCGCCTTACAACTGACACACAATCGGGCTTTTTTGCTTGTTCCCTGGCATTGATAATCGAATCATCCAAATAATCAAGGGCATAAGGGGCAGGCAACATGGAAAATCAAAAAAGCGCCAACAAGATTCATCCGCTGGTAGCAGGCGCCGCAGTCTCGGTAATGGTGCTCAGCCTGGTCGGCGTGGCAGCGATGACGGGCCTGTTGCCGAGCTCGAACAGCAGCACCGCGCCGGTGGCCGTATTGCCATCATCCGCACCGACCGGTGTTAACAGCAACACGGGCAACAAAATAGCGACGCTGGCACCGACCACTGAAGCCAAAGAGTTTGCAGCAAACCAGGACTCCACAATAACCTCGGACGTAAAGAGCCCACCCCAACACAAGCCGGTACATAAACCGCTACCTAAGCCGGTACAAAAGCCGCCGCAACAGGCCGCAAATTACAGCGAAAACTACAGCGAAGACGCCTATGTACCGCCGCCACAGGCTGCCATTTGCAACAATTGCGGCACGATTGAATCGGTCCGCGCCATTGAACAGACCGCCCAACCGAACGGTGTAGGCGCTGTAGCCGGTGCAGTTCTCGGCGGCATACTGGGCAATCAGGTCGGCGGCGGCAATGGCCGCAAACTGGCAACCGTAGCCGGCGCGGTCGGTGGCGGGTTTGCCGGCAATGAAGTGGAAAGACGCACCCGCACCACTACCAGCTATGAAATCCGGGTCCGCATGGAAAACGGCAGCACGCGCAGCTTTAGCGATTCAGGACAATCCGGCTGGCGCAGCGGCGACCGGGTGAAAGTCGTCAACGGCAGCCTGACTTCGCAAGGCTAAAAAGAATGTTTAAGCGGCCGGGTTTCAACGCATTGTTAAAACTTGGT
>Ga0366812_1098_pt1 | contig 10909 bp, 12 predicted proteins | sample TotcelN113001N14_FD_207021 | JGI IMG/M metagenome (GOLD analysis project Ga0366812, IMG submission 207021) | Enriched cells from coal bed in the Powder River Basin, Montana, United States - Total cells N11 rep3 HSBNCT.N11.300.1.N14 ... | reverse complement strand
TACGACTCAGGAAGACAACTAGTTGCGTGAACAAGCGCATAGTGAACCGTCGCGAGCGCATCAGCTGGACACTTTCGCGATAAAGATCCGCACACAAGAACACCTTTGGCGCAGCCAACACGTACCGAACTCGCGGCAAGAACGGTATCTTATGCACTATCATGCGGTCGTCGCTGAGCTGTCGCCTCGTCTGGGATTGGTCGTCGCGTACGGAGAGCGAGAAGACGTGGATCTCGTCGAAGGCTGAGTAAAACCCCGCCTCAGTCTCCAGGAACGGCTCCCAATCCCCATAAGGAAAGGCATTCACCAAGAGTAAGAGGACCTTCACGCGTGCTCCACTAGTTCGAGCACAACCGCTCCCTGGGCCAAATCGGCCGCCGCGAGCGCTATTTCCAGACTCTGTCCCGATACAACAAGCTGGCCAATGCAGTCAGCCGATGATTGGAATCCGTTCACCACATCGCCTGTTCCGAGAAACATTGCGTATTCGGCCTCCGGCGCAGCGGTGTGGTCAATCGTAAGCAAGCCCAACCTGCCGGCTCGGTTGGGGGCGATGATCATGCGGACAGCGGCGGCGGGGCGTCGAGATTCCTCGATAATGCTGGCACTGAAAACCTCCCGCCCGAGCGCTAGCCTCAATATGCACTCGTAGTAGTCAAGCCCGAGATGGCGCGAGACGAGCTCTGGCAGTCCGTTCGCGCCGGCCCGCCCGGCTATTTCGATGACAAATACTTTCCTGTCGTGCAATATGAGATCGACGTTTACGGCGCAGTTGTCTAGGCCCAAAGCACGAATTGCTTGGGATGTCTGGTAGATCGCATCTTTTATAACTGAGGTACTTTGGTCGAGCGGTACGTAATGGCCTACCGGCACGGCCGTCTTCGCCATGAATGTTTCGTCACCATGGGGAAGCACGAAGACGATCTCACCGTTTCGCACCAGGGCCTGGGCCCCAAACTCAGTGCCCTCGAGAAAGCTCTCGACAATTACTTCGTCGACGCGGCTCGCGCGTCGCGCGTGCAAGTAGGCACGGTCGGCATGCTGGGCGTCGTGAAGGATGGTGACGCCTGCACTGCCCTGACAGTCCACTGGTTTGACAATCAGCGGATACCCAATGCGTGAAATAGCCTTGCCGAAATCGGACCGGGATGCGACGATGTGGTAAATGGCGGTTTGTACTCCGCCCTGCAAGAATGCCGCTTTCATCAACCTCTTGTCAGACGATGCATTCGCCGCGAGAGAGGTCAGGCCCACCAAGCCAAGAGCCTCGCATACTGCACCAAGCACGGGGATCGCTCTGTCAGAGCAACTTGTTGCCACGGCCGACACACCGTGCCTACGCGCAGCTTCGATAACCAGGGAAGGATTCGTGATGTCCACATGTACGAGGTGGTCTGCCGGCACTGCTGAAGCATGCTGGCCCGTAGGTAGAGTTGCGACGAACGTTTCGATTCCGAGCCTTTGCGCCGCGAGTATCAGGCCAAGCTGACCTCGCCCTGCGCCCAGAATCAATAACTTGCCCAGCCCTGCTTCCATCGTTTGCGCTCCCATGTTCAACATCGCCTCCAAGGCGGCGAGGGCCTCATTCCTGTCTCTGGCAAGAGCAGGCTGATGACCTCGTCACAGAGTTCACGTGCCTCGTGGGCGGTCCAGGCGGTGGCGATGACCTCGCCGACTCTATCAGCACTGCTGTTGACAAGGGGGGCTGGACGCGTAGTCGCCGTCCGGATGCGGACCACACCATCCATACTCAGCAGACGTTCCAGAAGCTCAGAACTCGGGGGGGCAACCGCATCAACGAGGAACCGGACCGCGCTTCCCTGGACGCGCGTGGGCATCAGATCGGGCCGACCACCGCAGGCGAGTCGGATTAGGCCGCCCACCATGTCGACCCCAGTAGACCCTGGCACAAGGTGGGAAGTGATGAAGTCCCCTCCAAGCCTCGCGCCGATCTCGACTACCCGCGGTCCGGTCTCCGTTACCAGCAGTTCGGCATGCACGGCGCAGTCCGTGAGGCCAAGTGCGCCGACCGCATGCCTCACAACGCTTGTGATTGATGCTTGCACCTCAGCGCCGTGCGCGGTCGGCTGCGAGTGTCCCATCTCGACAAAGTGAGGAGGGCCCGTCGTGACTTTGTCAGTGATCGCGACCTGATGAAATTCAGAGCCTATGCAGAATCCTTCAACGCTGATCTCCGGGCCCCTGAGAAATTCCTGCGCGATCACCCGCCCGCGGGTGCTGAACGCAGCCGCTCGGGCAAATGCGTCATCAATGTCGCCGCCCGCGACCGGCCGCGGCGCCAGGGATCGGCCAGCAGTGGCCATCGGCAGGATCGCTCGCAGTCGAGCACCCGCCGTGAGACCGGAAGGGAGTTCAGTGAGATCTAGCGACTCCAGTACTCGAGCGAACTCCAGCAGCGTGTACGAGCGGCGCACCGCCGACGGCACCCACTCCAGCACCTGGGCGCGATGGGCCCGGGTCAGGGTGAGCACCAGTTCCGTTTCCCTAACCATGGGTTCGGTGACCTGACGGGCTGCGAAGCCGGTCACGTCGGCGTCGTTGGCTCGCAAGAACCTCGCAACGGGCGGGTCGATGGCTTCCCCGAGCAAGGCGGACACACCTCCACTTCCGATCTGCACCGATTCGTCGAGCCCGGCCCGGAGTAGGCGTTCCACGGCTGGGGAACGCGATATGTTGGCTGTGCAAATGGCCAGGATGCGTGGCTGGTCGGGAACAGCTGGCATCAAGGTTGGTTTGCGAAGACGTCGGCCGGTGAGATCGGCATGGCTCGGGGGCCCTCCCGCTTGATGGTCTCGTCCTCGCGCAGGTTGTCTGCCTGCTCATGCTGTGCGTAGTAATGGTGGTATCCGTAATGACCGAGCTCGGAGGCCTTCAACCGGTTTAGCACCAGACCCAAAATGGAGGCATCCACAGACTCGAGCGAGCCGATCGCGGTGGCCAACTCGGGCTTGGTGACCGCTCCGCTGCCGACGACGAGCAGGACGCCGCCGCAGAACCTCGACAGCAGGGCGGCGTCGGTGACTGGCAGCAGTGGGGGTGCGTCGACAATCACCATGTCGTAGCGGTCGGTCGCTTCCGCCAAGAGCCTCTCCATCGGCTGCGAGCCGAGCAACTCCGACGGGTTCGGCGGGATACGACCCGATAGCAACACATGAAGGTTTCCGCGGCCCAGTGGCTGCACCACTTCCGACAGACCAGCGCGGCCGATTAGTACGTCGGTGAGGCCGACGGTGCCGTCGAAGTTGAGGTAGCCGGCAACACTCGGGCGACGCAGGTCGGCTTCGATCAGTAGGACCGACTGGCCCGCCTCGGCGAGCGCTGTCGCGAGATTGATCGACGTCGTGGACTTGCCTTCACCGGCGATCGAAGACGTGACCACGATCGAGCTCTTGCGTCCGTTGAGCTGGAGGTACTGCAGATTGGTGCGCAGTCGGCGGTAGGCCTCAGAACGAATCGAATGCGGCGCGGCCTGAAAGATCAGCGGGTGATCCTTTGCGTCGGCGTCGAAGACGATCGCGCCAACGACAGACCGGTCTGTCACCTCCGCAACCTCCGCCTCACCAACGATGCGAGTATCGAGTCGGTAGCGCAGAATGGCCTGCCCAACGCCGAGCAACAGCCCCAGGACAGCGCCCAGCGCTAAGTTCGTCACCACCCGGGGCGAGGTCCATTCGGTCGGGACGCTTGCCGGTGAGATGATTGTCGCCTTCACGCTCTTGGTGCCGCCCTGACCCTGGGGCGACAGGTCATCCACGATCACGGTCAGCTGCTGCGCGATCGCGTCCGCGATGTCCGCCGTCTGGGCAGGATCGTGGCCGGTTACGTCGATGTTGACGATGGCGGTATTTGCCGGGACGGTGGTAGTAACCTTGTCGGCCAGCCCTCCGGTGGTCAGGCTGAGGCCCAACTTGTTGATTACCGGTTGCAGCACAACCGGCGTGGTAACCACCTGGGCGTAGGACCTCACTTGGTTCTCGGCGTAGGACGAACCCTGGTTGAGTTCGCCTGCGGTACCGCCGCTATTCACTGTCAGGAAGACTCCCGCAGAGGCAGTGAACACAGGCGCCATCAGCATCGAAATGGCGGCCGCCCCGGCGATGCCGGCAAGAAAGATCGCGAAAACACTGACCCAATACTTCCGCAGGACTCTCAGATAGTCGGTCAGCTCCATGGCTCGCCTTCAGATTTCCTTGCATACGGGGGACCCCCAGAGTCTACGTGAAAACGACGATAAGGCCGAATCGGCCATATTTGGGACGTTGTGAGGCTCATGTCAGCGAAAGTCCACCATGGAGGTGGCCGTGGGCGCTGGCGGTTGTGGTGGCTGCCTCAGCGCTCGGGGTAGCGGGCCGGCTGGGTAGTCGGGTGCTGATCGTGAAAAGCAACCTCGAGGCCAGCCGCGCCACGCTGGTCGAACTCTGTTCCGGGGGCGACGTCACACAAGGCCTTCGAACTCTAGCCGGGCGAGCAGACTCGGCGGGTGCTGCGAGCTGTGATCCGCTGCGGGCTGCAGAAGGCCTACCCTGGGCCGGCGACAACCTGCGCGCCGTGCGACTGGCAGCCGAATCCCTGCTGCTGATGACCTCGAACCTGGCCCTTCCCCCACTTGACGCTCTCAGCCACGATGGCGACACCCGATGCTAGGCCGAGTCGTTCCTGTGATGAAGGCAGCCGAGGGCCGAGCGGCCGGCCTGCAGGCGCAGATGGCCGAACTCGACGATGCCACCCTGATCGACCAGGTGCTTTCCGGGGTCGACCAGGTCGGCGACGTGATGGACGCGGCTGTGCCGATCCTGCAGATTGTGCCCGGCATGTCGGGCTCCGAGGGTGCGCGCCAATACCGGTTGGTCGCTCAGAGCAACGCCGAGACCCTTCCGCTCGGGGGTAGCGCCGCGTCGCAGACGCTCATCCGGATCTCTCCCAGCGGTGAAATCGAGATCTTGGCACAGGCCGACAGTGGCGACTTCAAGCGCGGCGCCCCCGAAGTGGAGATCGACCAATCAGCTATCGACCTGTACGGACCGGCGCTGACCATCCCCTTCAACAACGCGCCCGGTCGACCTGACTTCCCGACAGTAGCGCGCTTGAGATGAATGCGCTCTGGCAGCGCGACATTTCGGAGTCCCGGATCGACGGGGTCATCTCAGTCGATCCGCTCGCCCTTGCGCGCGTCCTCATCGCGACCGGCCCGGAGAAGTGCCCGGCTGGGGCGAGATCACCTCTGCCAACGTCGTCTCGGTCGTGGTGAGTGAGACTTACGCAATTCCCGATCAGGCGGTGGCGGATCCGATCTTCAAGCTGCTCGCGGCCAAAGCGTTCGAACGGGTTGCCACTGGGTTTCGATCTCGCGGCGATGACAGGCGCGGTTGCGACGGAATGCCTCGCTAGTTACCAACCACTCCCTTGGGGAGTCGGTCGCGATCGCCGTGAAGTTCCAAGGCGACGCACCCAGCCTCCGCCCGGTCTCGGTGCGCACTCCTCGATGGTCCACCCCACGAAGGTCTCCATCCGAGACGGCCGCTGCGGTAACTGACCTGGCTGCTCGGACGCGCGGATTCCCGTGCACGGCGGGGCCATGGCGGGGTGCTTGGTCCAGTGAGCGGACGGGAAGCCCGGCCAACGCCCGGGCTATGACCCGTTGGTCCCCGTTCGTGCACAACCGAGCGGAGCCCGAGGGCCAGAACCGCCCCGACATAGCCCCTGAAGGTATTGGCGACCCCCTATACCGTGGCGAACCGCTCGGTCAGGAACTGGCCTACCTTGGATGAGTTCTATGATTCCCGAGAAAGCTGGCTACAGCAGGATGGGTCTGCTGCACGGATAGGTGACAGTGGTTAGTCACGCAGCCTGACTGGCTGTCGTGGTCATGATGGTCTCGTACTCGATGGGGGTCAATCGGCCCAGTCCGTCTTGGCGCCGGCGGCGGTGGTAGGTGCGTTCGATCCAGGTCACGATCGCGATCCGGAGGTCCTCGCGGGTGGCCCGGGTGCGCCGGTTCAGGACGTTCTTCTGGAGCAGGGAGAAGAAGGATTCCATGGCGGCGTTGTCCCCGCAGGCGCCGACCCGGCCCATGGAGCCGACCATGTGGTGGCGGTTGAGTGCACCGACGAACTTCCGGCTCCGAAATTGCGACCCTCTGTCGGTGTGAACGACACAGCCGGCCACCACGCCACGCCTGGCGACGGCGTTGTTCAGGGCGGTGACGGCAAGGCGGGACTTCATCCGGGATTCGATGGAGTAGCCCACGATTCGGTTGGAGTACACGTCCTTGAACGCGCACAGGTACAGCTTGCCTTCACCGGTCCAGTGTTCGGTGATGTCACCGATCCACAGCTCATTGGACGCCGCGGCGTTGAACTCGTGCCGGGTGCGGCCCTTCTCATCAGTGACGGCGCACAGGTCGTCGTGGACCGGCGGGCCAGGTTTCTTGCCGTTGCGGCCGCGCTTCTTCCCGAACGTCGACCACCACCGGTTCGCTGCACAGATCTTCCAGGCGGTGCGTTCAGCCATCACCTGGCCGGCCTCACGCGCCTCATCGGCCAGAACCGGTAGCCGAACTCCGGGTCGTCGTGGTGGGCGTCGAACAGGGCGTTGGCCCGGTGCGCCTCGGTGAGCTCGGCGTCGGTGACCGGATGGGCCAGCCACCGGTAGTACGGCGCCCTGGCGAGCTTCAGGACCGCGCACGCGACCGTGACGGGGATCCCGTCGCCGGCCAGCTCTTTGACGAGCGGGTACATCATTTTCCCGGCAGATTGGCCTGCGACAGATAGGCCGTCGCCTTGCGGAGCACTTCGTTCTCCTGCTCCAACAGCCGGATCCGCCGCTTCGCCTCACGAAGCTCAGCCGAGGCAACCTGGGTGGCCCCGGGCCGGTCCCCGTCATCGATATCGGCCTTCTTCATCCACTCATACAGCGTCGTGAAGTGGATCCCGAAGTCCTTCGCGATCTGATCCAGCCCGACGCCGGGCTCACGGTTCCGCGCGACCCGAACAACATCGTCACGGAACTCCTTGGGATATGGCTTCTTGGACACGGTCAACATCCTCCCAGCCCAACCCGAAGGCTAGGCAGATTAGTTGTCACCTATCCGTGCAGCAGACCCGATCGAGAGAAAGGACGCCCCTTGGCACAGTTAGGGCGAGCAAGAATCCTAGCGGCACGAACTTGGCGATATTCGCGGTCAACTCAAGCTCGCCGAAACCGAACCACTCCGGCACGCGGGTTGCCATGCACGAACCCGATGAATCGCTCAACCAGCGACGCAAGCGCCTGGCCCGGCTGAGTCGGCCACATCGAGATCGTCAGCACGACGCAGGCGTACAGAGCCACGAGCGCACCGCAGACCGCCAGCCGTATGCGTCCCGGCGTTCCTGAGCCCGTACCACGGATCTTCTCCGCTCCGCCACCACTTTGTGCGAGGGCGTGCCGAGCAGCCACGTTTGCCAGGTGTCGACGACGCTCGAATCTTAGGCCGGAACAACGAAGTGGGCTCATGTTCGAGCGTTGCCGACACCAGACGGGCGGTGCGCAGGCCACTCGACTGGTTTAGGCGCTCCTCCCACCTCGCAAGCGGGAACATCACGTCATGGAGCAGACCGCCTATCTGCGAGTCCTACGCAAGTGCTCGGTCAGGTGGTGCGATCCCTCTCGCGGGGTGTGTCAGGGCGGCGACAACTTCGATGTTGAAGACGCCCGCGTACACAGCGTCGGCGGGGGTGTTCCTGTCAGCAAACAGCGGCGGCACTGATGACTTGACCGATCATCGTCGGACCATCGCCGCGGCCGGCGATGTCAGCGGTGGCGACGGTCCGACGGTCATCGGCCCAATGGGCAGGGCGCCCTCGACGATCAGCCGTGACCTGGGCTCAATCTGCACCCCACCGGCCAGATCGGCCGTTCCACGCTCAAGGGCAAGCAGCGATGCGACGCCTTCGGCCGAAGGCACTAAAACTCCCTCTAGCCACGGAGCTGCACGCGTAGGTGAGCAACCGGGTGCGTTGCGGTGGAGCCCGCAACAGATCAGCCGAGCACTTCGGGCCACGAACCCTGTGGAGCCCGGGATGCGCACCGAGGAAATCTACTTGGCGATATATCGTCCCGACGACGGTCTTCGCGCCAAGCCCGACCCGTCGACGCCGCGGACCGGCCGCGACATCACCGCTGACACCGGCACCAAGATCAACTTCTGTCACGCCGGCAGCCCGTGGCTGCGCGGGACCAACGAGAACACCAACGGTTTCCTGCGGCAGTACTTCCCCAAGTCGACCGACCGGTCGCGACACACTCCACGCGACCTGATCCGAGTCGAAGAGGAACACAATCACCGACCTAGGATTGTCCTCGGTGACCGAACCCCAGCCGAGCTGTTCACCGCCCTGCTAGCATCCCAGAACCATCCGCACCTCCGATGACCGCTGGAACCACCCGAGCGCGAGTGGCCTGAATTTTCGACCGTCCTCGTCAGCGCCACGCTCGCCGAGCGCGGTTCCGAGGGCGACGTCTCCCGAGACCTCTCCATCGCACGCCCACGGCATGATTTTTCGGCCACCCTTCCAAAGCGGGATCGCTACTCGCGGAGCGCCGGGGCAGGAGGGGTTCAAGCTGCTCCGGACGTCCCAGGCGGGTGGACGACTCACCACGACTGGTCAGTGCCGACCGCGCTGCTCACCGCGATCGGGGAGAACGGCACTGGAACCAAGGCGATCCCAGCCGCGCTCGAACATGACGCCGCTCACTGCCCCCACCGAGCTGATCCATCGCGCGCCGACTCGTAGGGTCCCAACATCTCGGTCCGTCGTGCCTCGCCCCGCGCGCCGGGACTTCGCAGACCCCGCACTGCTGTGCGAACTTCGGCGATTTCTCGCCGACACCACTTTCCCCAACATGGCTATCGCTAAACCCGTAAGAAGTGTGCTGGGGGCGATCAGCGTGGTCAGAAACTCAGTGGCACTTCCGCGCGGAGCCCAGAGCACCTCCTGCACCATCAACAGCCGAATCGCGTCGGTCAACAGCGGACCGCGCCCAAGCCGCCCAATAAACGCAAGGATTGCGCCGAAGAGCAACGAAACTAACGCTATCCCGATGTAGCCTAGATCGTGGAAGGCCTCCGCCAAGAAGCTTGATCCCGTCCCGCGGCCCGAGAGGTAAAGCGGTTCACCAAGGACGACGTACGCCAGAGAGTGCGTGAATGACCCGCCGGTGAGCGCCCTCTCCAACGAGTTTCCTTGTAAAATAGACATATCGAAAATGCGAGCTGGGAGGCCCGAGTGGACAAATTCCATGAGATACCACTGTTGAGGCAAGGCGTCACGGTAAAAGTATCCGTTGGTGATAGCATTGACGCTCACACCCTGACTATGAATGAACTCTAGCAGAACCCCCAAGGGATTGCCGGAGTAGCTCCCCGAAACCCCACGCAGCATCTCAACAGAAACCAGGATCAAAACCACGAGCGGCATCAAGAGCCCTGTGTACACGACGCCACGACGGTTGAGCCAAGGATCGCCGGGTGTGATCCGTCCACGGGCAATCGAATAACAAAGAAGAAACAGCATCGCGGCCATAAACGGCCACCTCTGACCCGTGCCGAGCGAAACAAACGCTGCTCCAAACCAAAAGACAAGGAGGGACAGCGAACGACGGACACTGGGCATCGTCGAAAGGAAAAACGCCACCGCAACAAAATTCGCCAAAACCAGCTGGTAAACCACGCCGGCGAACCCTGTAGCGCTCGCGCTCCGGAAACCCTCCGAGTATAAATCGGTATAACCGCTTTGTCGGACGTGGAAAACCCGCTCTATCGTATAGAAGTAGACAAAGGGCAAGGTAATCCAGAAACAAATGCTGGCCGCGTCCTGAATTCCTCGCGTCCCTTGTTCCGTTGACTCGAGCGGCCGCGCGCGAAGTTCGGATACAGCCGATAACCGCGATGTGGGCATCCTCGATACCAGCCAGTGCCCGATAGCAACAAATATCAGGCCGAGGATAAGGCTCGAGTAAAGATGGGACTGAACGCCTTGGTCCCGTACTACGCCTTCATAGCTGAAGCCCTGATCCAAAGTCTCGCGTCCAAGCAAGAATATAAACACAGTAACTAGAAAACCTAGTAGATAGACCCTCGCCCGGAGAGCCATTGTACAATACAAAACCATATTCGCCCAAACAGCCATTACCGCGACCCAGCCGAAATCGATGCGTGATGCTAGGGCGACTACAAGAAGTCCGAGGTTGAGCAAGACAACTGTGAACGGGACCCTCATCCGGCTTGTCCGGCCGTCGGTAGGGCCAGAACATCGGCCACGAATCTCGGGTAGTTAATGCTAGCGGCGAATCTGGACGCCCATATCTCGCGAGACTGGCGGCGGAAGGCATCCCTTGCCACTCCCTCCTGGCCAGCGACAAACTCGATTGCAGTTGCGATCTCGTCCCTTGCGGGCTCACTAGACAACAGCACGCCATTTAGCCCGCTCTTCACGATTTCGGATACGCCACCGACATCCGTCGCCACAATTGGTATTCCGAAGGAGCAAGCCTCCATAATCGAAACCGGAATACCCTCGGACTCGCTCACGTTTACCAGGAGATCGAAATACTCGAGCTGGTATGTTCGCATCAGGCTGGCACTGCTCACCGCGCCACGAAAATCCACCACGACGTTTCCCCCCAATCTCCGGGCGGCTAGCTCTAGCAAGGTCTGCCTAAGGGGACCGTCACCGAAATGGACCCAATGGATCGCCCGATGGGGAATTATAGCGAGCGCCTCGATCAATCGGTCGATCCGTTTGACCGGCACAAGCGCGGAACAGCTGACGATGCGAATGGCATCGTCCACCTGGGCCTCCGGCCCCAATCCGTAATCAGATGTCCCAAGAAGATGAACCTCTATCTT
>Ga0366812_1097_pt1 | contig 10982 bp, 12 predicted proteins | sample TotcelN113001N14_FD_207021 | JGI IMG/M metagenome (GOLD analysis project Ga0366812, IMG submission 207021) | Enriched cells from coal bed in the Powder River Basin, Montana, United States - Total cells N11 rep3 HSBNCT.N11.300.1.N14 ... | reverse complement strand
GAGGTTATTTATGATTCGCGAACGACGTAGTAAAGAAAAACTGCAGGCTTATTATACGAAATACATAGCTGACGGAGTCTTAGATCCGAATGTTCATCCCTGGGTGGCCGAGTCCTGGCAGGTTAGTCATGAAGCGGGAATCGCTTCAGAGGTAATGCCGGCCCTATACCGTCTGCCTAAGGCTGAACTAAATGACCGGCGAGATCGGCACAAGACGGCTATTGCTTATTTAGACGGGCTGTATCGTGAGATTGATGAACATTTTAATTTGTATAATCTTAGCTTGCTTATGCTCGATAGTGAATGCCATGTATTAAAGAATTATGCTTTGCCCTTTTTTCAAAAGATGGCAGGCGAAGTAGAAGGGGCAAGACTGGCAGAAACAGATATCGGCACCTCCAGCATTGCTATTGTTGCAAGGCATAAAACCCCCTTCTTGCTGTTTGGTCCGGAAATGTGGATAAAAGAATGCCAAAGTGGTGATGCCTGCTCGGCGCCGGTATTCTTTAACGGCGAACTGCAATATATTCTGACGCTGGTTTCTGTTCAACAGCAAGAATTGCCCTACAGCTCTATTGCAGCATTATTGCTCAGCATAACTCACGCTTTGGAAAGCTATCTGCTGCTGCAGGCCCGTTTGGATGCCAAACAGGCTATTCTTGATGCTGTGCCTCACGCCGTTTATCATATCTTACCGGGCGGCGAAGTAGCATATACGAACAAATTGGGCCAAAGCCGCCTGTCGGGTATTGCTTCTTACAGTAAGGGCGATAAATATCCCAATTTAAGTGATGTAGTGCTTAATTACCGGCATACGCCTCTGTATAAAGGCTTTTTGGGAATTCCCTCTTATAATAAAGAAGTTACCTGGATCACTTCGCAAAAAACCTATGAGGATATTACAACAGTTGTACCTTTATACCGTGATCACGAAGTTGGTGGTATTGTGGCAATATCACAGCCTATTGAAGATTTGCGTACCTTAGTGGCTCATGCAGTAGGGTATACAGCCCGGTATAGCATGGGCTCAATGGTAGGACAAGATGCTTCCTTTGCTTCTATGAAGGACAAGGCTGCCAGAGCGGCCAAAAGCGGCAATCATACGCTGCTGCAAGGGGAACCGGGAACGGGCAAGCAACGGCTGGCTCACGGCATTCACCAGGCTAGCAACCGGGCGGCAGGACCACTTATTTCTGTTCGCTGCGGCGATATGCCTGCGGAGCTGTTAGAGGGCGAGCTGTTTGGCAATATATTTGGCGAAGAAAGCCGGCCTGGAAAATTGGAACTGGCCAATGGGGGAACCCTTTTTCTCGATGAAGTCGAGAAGATCCCCTATCATTTGCAAGTGCGTCTGGCGGCGGCTTTGTCTTCCGGAAAAACCTACCGGGTGGGAGAAGAGGTATTGCGGTCCTTTGATGCCCGAATTATTGCCGCTTGCGACAGTGATGTCAAGCGACTGACGGAAAAAGGCGTTTTTTCCAACCAACTGCACGACATCATCAGCAAAGTGGTATTGCGCATGCCCTCGTTGCGCTCTCGCAGAGAAGATATTCCATTACTTGCTGAACATATTATTAGTGAGCTTGCTGAACAGCATAATCTTGCTAAAAAGGTGTTAACTGAAGATGCAGCTGAACTTTTAATGTCTTATGAGTGGCCAGGCAATATAAAGCAGCTCCAAGGTGTTGTGGAACAGGCCTTTTTCAATACAAGCGGAGAAAAAATAACGGCAGATGATATTGTGCTGCCTGGCGAGTCTGCTCCGGGCAAAGCCTGGAAAGAGGATAAGGATGTTTTTGTCGAGGCGTGGAAAGCGGCCGGAGGCAATATTAGCCGCCTAGCTAATATGCTTGATGTCAGTCGGGTAACTTTGTACCGGTATTTAAAGAAATATGGCTTAGAACGGGATTAAGCCCAACAATAAGAAATGACATATAGGAGCGATTTACGTGCGTTTACGAAAGAAGCCATGGGTGGGTCAAGCTTTAGAAAAGTATAATGACTTTGTTTTGCGTCCCACTGATGAAATTTATCAGGGCCAGTGGCAAGCCATTTTTGGACGGAAAGCGCCACTGCATGTCGAGTTGGGAACAGGCAAAGGGCGTTTTATTTGCGGCATGGCTGAACAGAATCGGCATATTAATTTTATCGGCATTGAAGCTCAGCAGGATGTACTTTATTATGCTGCTCAAAAAGTGGCAGAAAAGCAGTTATCCAATGTGCGTCTGTTAGTGTTTGATATCAATAATGTGATGAATCTTTTCGCACCGGGCGAAGTCAACCGCTTTTATATCAACTTCTGCGACCCGTGGCCCAAAGCCCGCCATGACAAACGGCGGCTTACGCATCACCGCTTTTTGGATATGTACCGTCAACTGCTCGTACCTGGCGGAGATATTCACTTCAAGACAGACAATGAGGCACTATTTGCTTTTTCTTTGGAAGAATTTTCTAATTATAAGTGGCAGCTTGAGCAGATTTCCTATGACTTACATGCCAGCGATTTTGCCGATAATGTTATGACTGAATATGAAATTAAATTCAGTACAAAAGGCGGGCCTATTTACCGCTGTGAAGCAAAGCCGCCTACTATTATTTGATTATATTAGTAAAATAAACATCACATAATCGCCAAGCTCGGCATACAATGTAGTAACACTGTAATCTGTAAATGGGAGAGTGTTGCTATGTCGCGCCCTATTACCATGGCAGCCCCGGTTCCGCCGTTAAACTTGGAAGAGGTCAAGTTTTGGCTGGAAATTATGCGGGAGCATGCTTTGTTCATTAAAATGGGATTGCCTTGCGAAAATACGAGTCTGATTGGGGAAGCTGAGAGTTTTTACAAAGAATTCGGCGCTTTGTATAACCGGGCGGAAAAGGTAGCTAGTGAGAAAAAATTTGTTGAACTGATTAATAACAGTCTGGACACTATTGCTGAATTCCTTCGTTTTAAACGGCATTTGCTGCAGCAAGTACTGCTGTGCAAACTAGTCGGAAACAACCCGCCGCTCTTTCTTGACCATATGGCTCGTGAAGCGGAATATGTGCTGGCTTTGTTCGGAAAAATCAAAGAATGCCATAGTAAAAACTATCATTTATCCAAAGCCCGGGAGAATGTCTTTTGGCTGCGGATTATGGCTGATCATACTAAGTTTATTGAGGGGCGCATTGACCCTTCCGAGCGGACTATTTTAAGCATGGTAGCGGATTTTTCCTGCGAATTTGATAACCTTTTCCTGCAGGCTAATGATTTCTACAGTATGCTGCAGCATCCAAGCCAATTACCATTAGTAACTGTTTCCTCGAAGAAATGTAAGAAAAAGCATAAATACACGACAACAACTTGTCTGCCTCATCTTAATCCGCCGGTGTATGGCCGGTTTATTCACGACGTACGCGCTGCGACACTGCGCCTGCGGGATTTCAAAAGGGCGCTCTATAATATGGTGGAGAACTGCAAAATTGCCAGTATTCTACCAGCCTTACTGGCAGATCATGTACGCCGGGAAGCAGATCACTTCTTAATGATTCTGACTATGATGGAAAAGGGTCTGATCGGTACGGAAGGTGATTATCTGCAGCCAGACCTGGAAGAAGCTGATGCGATATTGGACGATACCTGCGATGGCCAGTATAGCGAGGCTGCTTCCCTTGCCAGTCAGTACATCAATGATGACTGCGACGATGATGATGATTGTGATGATGACTGCGACGACGACGATGACGATGACGATGACGATGACTGTAACGACGATGACGATTGTGATGATGATTGCGACGACGATGACGATTGTGATGACGACTGCGACGACGATGATGATTGCGACGATGACTGTGATGACGATGACGATGATCGGGAGGATGATTTTAGTCCTAGCAGCCAGGTAAAATCAAAATACATGAAGCCTAAGTTTCTACCCCGTGAGAATGAGCCGGTATTGCAAACTGAACCGGTGGCGGAGCTTCCTAAGGCAGTTGAGCCTGAAAAAGCAGAAGGCAAATACAAGTGGTCAGGCAAATGGCCTCGTCCTCTGGGGAAAGCGGAGGAATAGCATTCATGTTTATAAATTTAAGGCCCCTCTCCTTTGTCGGAAAGGGGCTTTGAGTTATTTTCGCTGATGCTGTGTTATTACGGCTACCGGACCTAAGTAATGGCTGGTAGCCGTTAGTGCTGTTATACGGCCGGCGGCAAGATCCACCATTGCAAGATTGCCCTTTATAACGGAAAGGCCAATTGCCTGGCGGTCATTCGGTAAAAGAGTAATTGCATCTAGCGATTGACCTAAGGTGGTATGCTTCGTTGCTTGCATAGCTGTTTTATCAATAATGGTAAGCGATCCTTCTTCGGTAATCATATAGATGGCATTGTTATTAAGAGCCAAATCGATGGGGTAGCCACTAAGTGGTCCTTGGCAAAGGGGGCAGGTAAGTTTAAGAGCAGCCGGCGATATCTCTTCTGTTTCTTTACCTATGACGGCTAACCCCAATTGATTGTCTTTCCCTACTAATGAAACATATGCCAGGCCGGAAGAATCGACTGCTAAAGCAGTTGGTACTCCGGGCAACCGGTATTCATGAACAATTTGTCCTGCCGTATCCATTACTGACAAAAGACCGTTAGAACTGTCTTCCCAAAGCGACAAGATATTCTCCTGTGCAGCAGCAAGGCCCACACAGGCAAGGTTATCAACATTCGTTTTCCACGCGGTTACGGCAAGGGTTGCTGTATTGAGTGTGTACAAATTACCTGCCGGGTCGGCGAAATAAGCAATTGTATCCTTTAGGGCAAAGTATTCAGGATGAGAAATTGCAACTGGCAGCCGGTAGAGCGAATAATTGCTTAGATTTAAAATATGTACAGAGCCGTTGCCGCCATTGCCGGCAGCCGGCAAAAAAACTTTGACGCCGTCACAAGCCGGATAAATAGCGGTGATAGCTTCTGCTGACGGCAGTGTTACTTCAGCGAGGATTGCATTTGTGAGACCGTCAACAACAAGTAAGGTATGGGCAGTGGTATCAACAATCAGCAATTGATAGCAAGTGTCCATTAATTTCACCTCATTTTCGTAATGGAATAATATTGGAATAAAAGTCAGTGGTTGTTATTGGGAACAGGCAGGTATTTCTGGTATAATAAGACGAGTATACATTGTGGGGGCGAATTTAAGTTGAGCAAAATGCCTGCCTTGTGGTCTAATCCGGCGCAAGCCGTTTTATATCTTATCATCATTTTATTTGCTATTGGTACAGTGAATATTTTCAGCGCCAGTTTTGTCACAGCAAGCCGGGAATGGAATGACAGCTATTTTTATTTAAAACGACATATACAGGCTTTTGGCATAGGCATAATCCTGCTGTGGGTGGCAGCGAAATTTGACTATCGGCGATATAAGTGGCTGGTGCCGGTAATCATTTTGGTCACGCTGGTTACATTGGCATTGGTGCCTGTCATGGGACTGGAGGCCAATGGTGCCAGGCGATGGCTTAAATTGGGCATGACCTTTCAGCCTTCTGAGTTAGCCAAGCTGGCTAGTGTTATGATGACTGCCGCATTCTTAGGGGTACAATTGGATAAACGCCAGCGAACCAGCATTTTTTCTTGGCCCTTTTGGATAACAGGTATTATGGTTGTGCTAGTGTACAAACAGCCTGATATGGGAACGGCTGTTGTTATTTTTGCTTTGTGTATGGTTGTATATCTGTTAGGCGGCATTCCTCGACATGAATGGCTAGGGTTAGTTGGTATTGGTGCAATTGTTGTTGTTGCATCAGTTTATGCTGCACCTTACCGGGCTGTGCGTATTGCCGCGTGGTTTAATCCGTGGGCCTATCAACAAGATATTGGCTATCAGGCCGTGCAAGCATTACTGGCTATTGGGTCAGGCGGTTTTGCCGGCACCGGACTAGGGCTGGGGGCAAGCAAGTTTTTTTATTTGCCTGAGGCCCATACTGACTTTGCCTTTGCGGTACTCAGTCAGGAGATGGGATTTATTGGTGTAGTTGCTGTTCTGATTCTATTTACTCTGATTAGCTGGTACGGCAGCAAAATTGCAATTAAAGCACCTGATGGGTATGGTATGCTGCTTGCCGGAGGCTTAACGGCGCTAATCAGTGGTCAGGCGATAGGTAATATTGCCATGGTGTGTGGCATTTTGCCGGTAACGGGCGTACCGTTGCCGTTTATCAGCTTTGGCGGCACTTCTCTTATTGTCAATATGTTTGCAGTGGGCATATTAATTAGCATAGGACGGCAGGCGACATCGGAAGGGTTCAAGCCATCACAGCCTGATCTGCAGCAGGGTGTGGAACGACGTGCCCGCCGGCGATTGCAGCTGGTAGATCGCCGGTAAGACAGTAATGATTAAAAGCCCCTCAGGATGGTAATAATTCCAATATATTACCATCGGGGGGCGTTTATATTGCTATGGCTAATTCGTGCCGCAGCCTATGGCCTGAGCGGCCTTACCATTTGGAGCTTTTTCCAGGGAGACGCAGGTTTAAATAACCTGTCGGCTATTCATCAGCATCTGGCGCTTGACGCAAGCCACGGCATGGTTTTTGGCGTATGTGCAGGTATCAGCAATTATACCGGACTTGACGTAACTATTATCCGCTTGGCCTGGGTGGTGTCTGTTTTTTATAAAGGTTTGGGTATTGGTTTATATATATTGGCTTTTTTGCTTATGCCGATGAATTGAAAGCGGCTAAAGAAAAGACCTATTCACAATGAATAGTAAGTTTGCTCGAAAATCTAATTTCCCCAGGCCGTTCAGAAAGCTCCAGATGCTAGGAAGGCCGAGGAAGCGAGCGAAGACAGTACGTGAGAGTACGACGAGTGAGCTCCCGCAGGCCTGACAACGCAGATGGGGCTTTATCAACGGCCTGACCTATTCACAATGAATAGGTCTTTTTTATTTACCATTGTGTCAATATGTAATCTACCTTCATAAGCTATAGTAGGCACGGAAAGGAGGTTGTTTTTAATTGGCTTCTGAGGATAAACAAATAATTGATGATGGGTACGAAACTGATAGGATGCCGAAGACAAAGGGCTACATGCATGAAGCGGACTGTCCGGAAGAATTGATGGAAATGAAAGAATGCTGTGAGGATGAAGATCCATGTGAAATGGGTATGCATGGGGGCAAAATGATGATGCCCCGGCCGATGATGCTTGCTCATGCTTATGTTCCATGGCAAAGATACGTCAGAGCTTTCTCTCCCCGGGAAGCACTCATGAAAGGTACACTTTTCCCTGAACTTTGGGGTGTCTACCCCATTCCTGAATAGATGGCGGAGGTGAAACAGAGTGGATCGCGAAAAGCATATGGCCATATTGAACCGGCTGCTGGAGATGCAGTTTGTCGCAATAGAGCTTAATTTGTATCTGGATACTCATCCTTGTGACCAGGAAGCTTTAAATGACTATAACTGCGCCGTCGAAATATTGAGGCAGCTAAAAAGAGAATACGAAGAATGCCATGGCCCCTTATTCCACTTTGGCTGGAGTTTAAACAGAGGCGACGAGTGGCAATGGGCTGAAGAGCCTTGGCCTTGGGAAATGTAAGTAATGGCGTAAAGGATGGGTGAATATGTGGATTTATGAAAAAACCTTGGAACACCCTGTGCGGGTCAGTCGTCCTAATGTAAAAGCAGCTAAAATGATTATTACCCAATATGGCGGACCTGACGGCGAATTAGGTGCGTCTCTTCGCTATCTTAACCAGCGTTATAGTATGCCAACCAGTGCAGCGAAAGCATTGCTGACCGATATCGGTACGGAAGAATTGGCACATATGGAGATGATTGCTGCTCTTGTGTACAAATTGACTGATGGTGCCAGTTGCGAAGAATTCAAAGAAGCCGGTTGGGAAGGACAGTATGTTCAGCATGATCATGGTCTTTTTTGGACAGATGCCAATGGCGTACCTTGGAGTGCAAAGTATATTGCCTGTCTTGGAGATCCCATTGCCGATTTGACTGAAGATATGGCTGCCGAGCAAAAGGCACGCGTTACCTATGAGCACTTGATTCAGTGTATTGATGATCCTTGTGTAAAAGATACGCTGCGCTTTTTATGGCAACGGGAAGTAGTACACTTCCAGCGTTTTGGTGAAACACTGAACACTGTGCAGGAATGGATGGCTAAATCCAAACATGCCTGGTGCGGCTGTGACATGAAAAAAATGGTTGACTAGCCTTATGGAACATGGACAACAAAAAGCCGCCTAAACAATAATGAAGTGAACCCTGTTCAAGGAAGATAAAATAGAAGCCGTCCTCGTAGGATTGCTTTAAATTACGCTGACTGACACCGTTTTTGAAACGGCGTCAGTCTTGTTTTTAGCTGACAACGTTCATAATTGTAATAATGAATGTATTCTTCAACCGCCTGTTGGGCCTCGGGGAAGGACGCAAACTTCCGTCGCTGAATCCATTCAGTTTTCAGCATACCAAAAAAGTTTTCCATACAAGCATTGTCCAAACAATTGCCTCTCCTTGACATGGATGGCGTAATACCATAATCTTGAGTTAGGCGAAAATACGCATGTGAGCTGTATTGGAAGCCTTGGTCGCTGTGGAGTGCTAGTCCACCAGCGACCTTCTCTTTTTTGAGCGCATCTTGAATTGTTGTGGTTACGAGATTAACGTTTTGCTCCGTCCCCATCCTATATGCCACGATAAAGCCATCATAGAGATCCTTGATTGCCGATAGATAAAGAACACCCTGCATAGTGCGGATGTATGTAATATCAGTAACCCATTTCTGATTAGGTTGAGCTGCTTTGAAATCGCGGTTTAACACATTTTCATATCGGTGAATGGTATCACTGTAATGAGTGTAGGGGCGAGGACGCCGAGATACTGACTGTAGGCCAATCTTTCTCATGATTCGATATACAGTCTTATGATTAACCACCAAACCATAATGTGTTTTTAATTGCATTGTAATTTGCCTATATCCGGCACTGTTATTTGATGACTTGAACCTTTGCTTGATCATCTCAGAAAGAATCTCATCACGATCTGGCTGCTGTTGGCGTTTGCGCCACTTATAGTATCCGGAGTAAGAGATTCCAAGAGTACGGCACATCTCACCCAACGGATACTTGCCCTCAAAACGGAAGAGCACCCTATAGCAAAGTCTTTTTCTCACCGCCTTCCCGCCTCGAAAAGAAAATTTTTCAGCAACTCATTCTCCATCTTAAGCATCTTTAGTTCATATGCAATTTGCTCTTGGTCTGTCCTAGCAACTTTTCGTGGACGGCCTTTGGTTTTTGGCTCTATTCCAAGTTGCCCCTCATCGCGATATTTTTGACACCAAAGTCTGACGCGACGTTCTGATACAATCTTCAAGCGGTCCATTATTTCCTTGTTCGTCATACCTTCTTCTTGATGCAATCTTATCGCTTCTCTCTTAATTGCAGCCGAATAATGTTTCATACCTTTTATTCCAGCCATAGCAAAGCCTCCTGTGAGTAGTCATTTTCATCCTACCACAGGAGGCTTTTTACTTCATCTTCCGTTTTCGGGGTTCACTTCATAAGTTCTGGGCGGCTTTCCTGCTGTATAGAACATTACAATCCTATAATGGTATTTAAGCGGTTAACCAATTCATCAGCATCAAGATCGGTGCTTGTTGGAGTCATTATAGTCCGATCGTTGATTTTAATTGCTCCTTCGGTCAACTCGCCCCGGCCTCCTTCAGGTGTAGTATGGAAAATGGCGGCGAGGTTGCCTGCGACAAAGTAAGCTCTCTCTTCGGCGAGCAATTCACCGGCTGCTGCCGGAGCAGCCCAGGGCTCACCTTTTACATATACCGTACCTTTTACTACTTTGACTTTTCCGTTGCTGTATTCTTCCATGCGTTTGGCAAAATAATCAATGCGCTGTTTATTGGTAGGATGGTCATTGGGATTAACCACATTTTCAAAACTGCTGTGAGCATTATCACCCATTTTAGCCGTAACGCGGGACCAGATGGCGGCACCTGCGCCAGGGTTATAGCCTGCACCTGTGGCATAGGCGAATGAATTCGCGTCAGCTTCCTTTTCCTGGGGCAGCGTGGCATAGTTGGCAACGAGATTGCGGTTAATGATGTAAGAGGTTATGTAAGAAACAGTGCCGGGATTTTTCTCTAAATAAAGTGCCTGGACGACACTAAAGGATACCAGTTTGGGTAAAGAGCTTAGCGCGTGCAGCTTCATTCCGTGGACGAGTTCGTGGGCGAGGACGAAAGCAATTTCGTCTTCATTGTAGTTAAGATAGTTAAAAAGTCCGATATTGACACTGACATTATGGCCTAATCCGCAAAAGGCGTTAAACGAAGTTTGGTTATTAATAAACCAGGAGAATTTAGGTTTTATTGTACCGTTAGGGTCGATGCTTCCCAAGAGCCGGTGCATGACTGAGTCGAGTACTTCGGTCGCTCTTTCGTCATTGTTTACGCCATATTCTTTTTTATAGCCGGACATGATTTCATTGCTTTGCTTATTATGAGCGTATAATAGCGTTTCGCGCAGGTAGAAGTACTCTACTGCACCGCCAATCAGGATATTACGCAGGGAGGCATGTGTCACCGGTAGCAGAAAAAATATATTAAAGACAAACGTCAAGATAAACAGCACAAGGGGAATTTTTGCAAGCGGGAATCTTTTTGCCACTGAACTCCCTCCTAGTCCCTGACTGGGAATATTACCGGAATTAATAAATAGAATTATAATAATTATACAACCTTTTCGGTGTATGGAAAATAGGAGAATCCCTCCACCAGTTTACAGTGATGAAGGGATTGATGTATCAGCATGCATGTTGTTATTACATTCTGGAACGTGAGCCAAATAAGAGCGGCAGGCAGGCTAAGCCTGATAGACCTACGATTACATATACAGCCCGGCTGAGAAAAGAACCTTGACCACCCAAAATTGCGGCTACCAGATCAAATTGGAAAAGGCCGACAAGGAGCCAGTTCAATGCTCCGG
>Ga0366812_1093_pt1 | contig 11239 bp, 7 predicted proteins | sample TotcelN113001N14_FD_207021 | JGI IMG/M metagenome (GOLD analysis project Ga0366812, IMG submission 207021) | Enriched cells from coal bed in the Powder River Basin, Montana, United States - Total cells N11 rep3 HSBNCT.N11.300.1.N14 ... | reverse complement strand
TGCTGTGTGTCCTGCGTCCATACGTCCTTGGGGAATCTGATGGATTCCAAATATTGAATGTTACTGGTCAGCCGCCAGTTGCTGAACGCAAATGGATCATTTCCGTTCCAGCCGGTCAAGGAGACATTACCCCAATCTACGGCATTTGGGCTCTTGAACCGTGCGCGCATCCAGATTTTCCACATTGCAGATCTGAACATCTACACCGAAGGTGGTGCCATTTTTAAGCTCCGTACCCTCAATTTGAAGAGCCAGCTCAACAGTATAGCCCGTCGGAGTCTGACTGGCTGCATAGCTTATAATCCGGTTCGTGTATTCAGGATGTGTAGGGTCGGCATGCACGGAACCGAGAGACGGAATGTTGGAGCTGCTGAAGTATGTCAGATTGCCGCTGGAATCGATGGTAAACACGGCGGAGGTATCCGTTTCGTACACCACCTTGTCATTCCAGAGGTCAAAGGCAAACACCACGCTGTCACGGTCAGTCGGTACCGCCGGTTTAGATGTCATTACTCCGTTGTTTGCCGGAGGGGTTGCTGCAATAATCGGATTTTCATCGGTCACCTCAACGCACAGATAAAGAACCGATCCGTCCCAAACAGAGCGAAGGACGCCTTTTGTCCGATTTGCGCTTGGGGTTTGCGCATATTGCAGGTTGTTTAATTCTTTCGTGTTTTCAATTTGGGATGACGGTGCATTATTATAGGCCGCATCCATTATACCGTCAACTGAAATAGTGTCCGTAGTAAATAGAGAGTCCAATGACTTTTGAGGATTGGCGACAGGGTCATACGCCCCCTTGTAATAGACTATATTTTCTCTGTCCCCAGGATTGCTGTAATTATACATCGCCAAGGACTGCATGGGAATTCCAATAACCAGGACAAAAACGATTAACAACGCGATAGTCCGTTTTTTCATGTATTTTTACCTCCTCTTTTTAACTTGCTTACATTTTTTCGCTCATTCCGGAATTAGACCATACTAAAGAAAGCCTTCCATGGATTCACTTCTTATGTCAACAATAATATACATTGGCACTATATGTAACCAAAAAAATAGAGAATAATCATTAAAAATCAGACTTCCTGCAAGTGAGTCAAGGTGTGAGTCAGTGAATCACGCTGAGTTAGGGCATGAGTTAGTGAGTTAGTGAGTTAGTGAGTTAGGTGACGGTTAATGCTCTTAAAAAGATAGATAATCCCTAAAGATATGATGCCCTCTATTTCGTTAACCATCATAGTTAGGAAACGTTTTACCTACTTATGATAAAGCCTCTTTGACTGATATTGCGGCTCACATGTCAGGTTTACACCCAGTTTCTGAAATACCATTTCGTCAACTCGTGACAGGATTACCGAAGAGTGTGCCTCGCATCCGCGCAGCTTTGGAAGCTGCTGCATTGCCAGTGCAGCTGTCGGGTTGGTTGCAGCGCAGATACACAATGCTATAAGTATCTCGTCGGTGTGCAGCCGCGGGTTATGGTTACCCATATGACTTACTTTTAAAACCTGAATAGGTTCAATAATTATAGGCGATAACAAATGTATATCATGATGGATTCCACCCAGTTCTTTCAATACATTTAATAGAAGCGCTGCAGATGAGCCTAATAAGGACGTAGTCTTTCCTATAACAATCCGATCATCGCTCAGTTGAAGAGCAACAGCAGGACCTTCAGTAGCTTCAGCGCAACGTAACGCAGCATCCACTACCGGCCGATTTTGAGTAGATATGCCTAATTGCTTCATCAGAAGCTCAAGCCTGTATACTTCTGCCTTTTCAGCCATACCTTGCCTCTGCGCACAGCGGGTATTATAGTATCTGCGTATAACCTCCTGCACCGACGCCCAACATACAGCCTCGTCATCTGTAATGCAGGCACCTGCCATATTAACACCCATATCCGTTGGGCTCAGGTAACGCAATTTGCTGTCTATTTTCTCAAAGATTGCATTCAGTACGGGAAAGATCTCAATATCCCGGTTATAATTTACTGTAGTCACTCCATAGGCTTCAAGATGGAAGGGATCAATCATATTCACATCGTTTAGATCCGTAGTGGCAGCCTCATAAGCGAGATTCACAGGATGCTTTAAAGGCAGATTCCATATGGGAAAAGTCTCAAATTTTGCGTATCCGGCCTGAATACCGCGATTATGCTCATGATAGAGCTGCGAGAGGCATGTTGCCATTTTACCGCTTCCCGGCCCGGGGGCAGTAATCACTACAAGGGACCGGGTGGTCTCAATATAATCATTTTTACCATATCCTTCATCACTAACAATAAGTGGAATATTGGAAGGATATTCGGGGATGGGATAGTGCCTGTAAACTTTTATCCCAAGGCTTACAAGCCTCTTTTGAAATAGGTCGGCCGTATACTGAGAACGATAACGGGTAATGACTACACTTCCCACAAACAAACCTATTCCACGAAATGCATCTATCAAGCGCAGTACATCCATATCATAGGTTATACCCAGATCTCCCCTTCGCTTGTTTTTTTCTATATCATCGGCATTAATTGCAATTACTATCTCCGCCTGATCCTTAAGCTCCATTAACATCTTTACCTTACTGTCGGGCAAAAAACCGGGAAGCACCCTGGATGCATGATAGTCGTCAAAAAGCTTTCCGCCAAACTCCAGATACAGCTTTCCGCCGAAAAAAGCTATCCGGTCAAGAATTTTCTGAGACTGTAGGTGAACATACTTATCATTGTCAAATCCTATCTTATTCATCTTTTTCTCCTACATAATATAATATAATAAAATTTTAAAACAAAAGCTTTTTTCTTCTTAACTACAATATCACGTTGATTGTATGTTGGTCAACAGTGAGTCAATGAGTCAAGGGACGGTTATCCGACTCATTCTCTGATTTGCTTCGCTCGCTTAATATATTAAAAGAGAGGAATACCTTTTTTTACAGGGAGACCCCGCTGCTTCAATCTATATTGTTAACGTACTGGATGCAGAAAAAATTTATACCTCTTTGAAAAGCTACTTGACACAAAGCTAATCTCCCATAAATTCGTCATAGCGTTCAGCTGTCAAAATGCCGTCCTTCTCAGTCAGAACAAATGATGAAAAGGCAAAGTCCGCCAATAAAACAAGATAATTTTCATTCACAATATATGCCCGGAAGGTTCCATCGTCAGGGATGTTTATATTGCTTGACCGCAAACAATTCAACACTGCATCAATTTGCTTCTTTTCAGCGTGTTTTACAGAGATATATTCACTGCCGTCAAAATGCTTATTGATAGTACTGTCGTAAGCATTAACCATAAAGGAATCAATAAGGTTTTTTATATCTGCAACAGTTGAATATAAGTTAAAAGCATAATATGCATTGCCATCAAAAACAGCTGTATTATTAAACTCAGCCTCAACAGATTCATCTGCTGCTGTACTGCTGTCCGATGAAAGAAAACTTTTTACTGTCGTTATGGGAGGCAGCCATGTTTTTAAAGCGGCTTCCGCTTCTGCCGCTGTAATATAGCTCTTTTGATCATTCATAACACTGTCCAGGCTTTTATAATTATCCCACAACAATATCGATCCATTATAGGTAGAATAAACTGATTTGTTTTTCTCCGCCCCCGGCCAGTCAAGGTAGACATATATGATAATCGGTTCAGTGAAATTTTTTGCAATAAGCTCTTTGGCTGTATATATCTGCGGTAAATATTCAGATTCACCAGGCGCCGAATCGTAGGCTAATTGACATCTTATGTTTTTAGCTCCGCTAATCTCTTCCCGGCCAATATTCAATGATGCCGTAACACCTTCATGGGTGGATTGCAGCTTTTCTGCGAGTTCCTTCAACTCAACCGCTCCAATGACACTTACATTAAGCAGTTTTATACCTGGAAATACCTGATCCTTGATAATATATTCTTCACCGTTATTTGGCTTATCAAGCAAATCATTATAGCCATTACCAGTATCATCAATCAGCCGCGGATAAACTGTCATACCGCCCGATAACCGGCAATCCTTCATTACAATATCCTGATAATCATAAAGAATAATTGCCTCGTCCTCTCTATTCTCAAAACAGCAGCCTTCAAACAAAGCTTTCCGGGTATTCCGCAGCTCCATGACATTAGCAGCGCAGTCCTTTATGACACAATCCCTGCATATGAGATCCGATAGTTCCGTTGCAATAATTCCGATAGTACCGCAGCCGAACATGGTGCAATTTTCAACGGTAACATTTTCGCTTTTCTGCATAACAAGCACCGCTCCCGCACAATTAACATCAACCGGAGGTTCATGGCCAAAATTAAGATTTTTCAGGGTAATATTTTTACAATTAGCCAATTGAAGTACATCCCTGTCATAAGACTTTGTAATAAAATCTACCTGATGATCCCCAACACCTTCAATAATGACATTATCCATATCAATAATTCCATTCCCGGAATATTTGTAAGCCAGGCTTTCATCAATATTATGAACATCATAATTACCCCCGGGCACTAATAGAAAGTGTTTACCTGATTCCAGATAATAAATCAGTTCATTTGCATTGTGTACTGTAATTGTCAATTCGTCCCCGGAAATAATGGCTTTATCTTCAAAAGCCGGCACCATGGTTGGCTTGGCAGTTGTTTGGTTTGACGTCCCAGCTGTGCCTGGTGGTTCTGCCGACTGAGATATCATGGTGTCTTCATTAACAGCAGTAACTTCCGAATCCTTGTAATGACTGCATGAAGCAAACAATAATAGTTGAATGGCGATCAGCATCAATATATATCTTTTCATACTATCCTCCAACCCTTCAACCATTATATACCAAACTAATTAACATTGTCTATATCCCTGATTTATGCTAATTCTAATACACTTTCTGCAAAATCAAATAGATTTTTCACTTTGGATATCATTTCTTTGTTTACACTACCCCAGACAAAAGATGGAAATAATGGACATTTTGGCTTTGTATCGTCATTTAACTCAAGAAGCAGTGTAAGTCGTGGGCGCTTACCAGTTTTATCAGTTTGAATGCAATAACCGCAGCCGTTGCATATTTTGGTCCTATTAAAGACCATGGCTTTTAATTCAGCGTCCATTTGGTCATAAAATTTTAATACCTTACTGAAATGAGGGGCTTTGAATTCAAATATCATCGGATTTACTTTTCTCCAATCATAGAATATATTCATATGCGCCTTTTGCTTTCTCGGATATTCCTTTTCATATCCAACTGCTATTTCGTTATTTTTACAGGTGTATCCTTTTTCCAGAAAGTACTGCTCTAGTTCGGAGATAAGTGCTGAATCACTCGCCTTGCTGAACATCTCTGCTGCCGTATATTTCTTATCCATAAAGCGTCCATGCAGGAAATTAACCACTTCATATGCGTTGATTTTGCTGTCCTTGGATATGCAGCAAAGCAGCTTCCATGCAGGAAACATTTCCTTGTATTTGTTATGCATAAAATAATAGCCGTCTTCTTTATCATCGCAAACAAGTCCGAAGAGCAAAAGCTTATCTTTGATTTTTTGTGTAATTCGCAGGTCGCCTTTGCGAATGAACAAGCCGTCTTGCGATACTTCACCCACCAAACCCATTTTAATGAAGTATTCATAAAAGGCAAAGAATTCCTTTTTGATCTTCTGCATTTTAGTGATCAACTCCGGCTTGGTATTATTCATCTGCCAATACTCATAGCAGTCGTCCGGTTCATATGTAATATTTATCAATGATAAATCCGAATAAATGGTTGTAATGCTTTCATATAGAAAATCATACATTTGCTTTTGAGAATTATCGCTGGTATTACAATCTTTAACCGGCTTAAATACAGGATAGGTTGCTAAATATGTATAAATGATTCTCTTTCCAAGGCTTTCGAATGATTGGGCTAACGGTATATAATAATCGAGAATAACCTCTCCGTTTACATCAGGTGTTGTAAAGCGAGGGTTGGTGAACAATTGCATAGACCATTTCATCTGATTAGGGCAAAGGCCCACATTCTTTATTGCCTGTATGGTAAGATCGTGTGAATTGTTGCAGACATCGGTAGCATCTTTGCCCTTTATCCAGCACATGCCAATCTTTTCTCCGCCGATTTCACGCATAACATACCCCTCTGGCACCGTCACACCTTCTTTAAATAACATTCCGCATATATATGAGAAAGTGCCATACCCCGTATCCCAGTCAATGCAAGTGCCCACATACGCAGGTTCGTAAACATATTCCGGCTGCTTTTCAAGTGCGGAAAAAGTTCCATCGGCAAGACATTTGTCCCAAAAGGCTGGAATACGGTTATCACCGTTAATATGCACTTCTATGTTATACTTTGTTTCTTTACCGACCAGATATATTTTGGGCAAGTCCACGACCTCGAATTTAATAAGATTTGCCACATTTATCACCACCCACTTTATAATTTATTAACCTTTTGGTAATCAATTATTGTGTAAAAATACCCCTCAGTATTGAATCTGCCCGAGCCAAATGTAATTATTTGTCTTTCCATATATTCCACAGTTGTTCTTTAAATAATACAATGGTACATTCTGTAAACAAATATGTCAAGTAGATAAATATAATGAGCAGCGAATTATCCGGTTCAAATGAACTTCCAGTTATTAGTCTAATCCGCAGTGGCTTCCTTTCTTCCAGTAATAATATGGTAATACGCAGAAGAATCTAAAAGCTAGTATAATCATATGACTACAACACATCTAATCATATGGAATATATCCCTCGAGTTCTATTGACTTGACTATATTATCCTCCTATTTAAATCAGCGAATCTAACGTTTATTTCTTGAAGAAAATTAATTTCAATGCCTCAGCACGTTATAATGTGAAACAAAACCGTGCATTAAGGTTTTTCTATAAAAAAAGTTGAAATTGTGTTAAACTAAAGGAGTATAATAATATACATGGAAGTGATGTATTGTGAATAGTGTAAGAAAAATAGAAATAGAAGTTCCTGAAGAACTCTTAATAAACTTAAAGCAGACCGACGAAGAGTTTAAAAAAGAACTGAAGCTGCTTATAGCTATTGAACTTTATAAAAAATCAAGATTGTCTCTTGGAAAAGCAGCAGAGCTTTCAGGCTTTTCAAAACTAGGCTTCATAGACATGTTGAATTTTCGTGGTGAACCCTTTTTTGATTATTCTGAGGATGAAATAGCTCGTGAGCTGCAAAACATAAAGAGTCTTGATATACCCAAAGGAGAAGGTAATGAAGGTTATATGTAATTCCACACCGCTCATTTCCTTATCCAGTATAGGACAGTTGCACCTCTATAAGATGCAAAAGGAGTTCTATGGATTTTGTTACCGTCGGTAGAGAATACTTCCCAGGTAAAACAGTAAAAATATTTTATCAATCAAATGATAATTTTTATGATGTCACGCCCGGACAACGATATATACTCTCATTTATAAGCCAGGGAATCTGCAAACTGGATATCGACGGTACAAGCCTCTTGCTGAATGCGCCCTGTATTGCCTGTTTTAATGAAAAAGAGCCTGTAATTCTAAAACATACAAATAACGCAGTCATACAGTCATTATATTTTCACCCATCATTTGTCAATTTCAAACTGGATTTTGAAAAAATACGTATGAATACTTCGCACGAAATTTCAGATATTCATGACTGTTACTTATTCGCTCCATTTGTTAACAGAGGAAATGGCTTTAACGGTATCCTGCCGGTAAATCCAGCTATCTATAATCGTATTAATCATCTCTTTGTTTCTGCTGGTGAAGAGCTTCTAGTTCAAAGAGACTGGTATTGGTCATGCAGATGCAGGTCATACTTTATGGAGCTCCTGTTTGCAATGGAAAGGATTTATACTTCATTATCGGATCAAAGTAATCAGATTAAGGCAAAAGATATATCTTTGCCTCCAGGGTATGATGATATGGAAAATGTATTAATATATTTACATACAAATTATCATCAAGCTATCCAGATTAGTGACCTTATCCGTCAATTTGGCACCAACAGGACAACTTTGTCAAAGCGCTTCAAATCTGCCACGGGATATTCAATCATTGATTATCTAAATCGTTACCGCTCCCAGCTTGCCATATCACTGCTTACACATACAAATCTACATGTTTCTGAAATCGGTCAACGTCTGGGAATTACTGATGTAACACATTTTTCGCGTATTTTTCGCAAATACATTGGTATGCCTCCCCAAAGATACAGGGAGGTACAATGGGGAAAAGCAGATTAAACAGCATCAACCGCTATCTTGCCGTTATCAATACGGATAACCTTCTTTGCAGCCGTGATTGATGATTGCCTATGTGCTATGACAATCACAGTACTTTCTTTCGATATTTCACGAATAGCTTCATGTATTTTCTGTTCCGATATATGATCAAGTGATGAAGTTGCTTCATCCATAATCACAATCCGAGGTTTGCGCAACAGAACCTGAGCAATAACAAGTCGCTGCTTTTGCCCGCCCGACAGCTTAATCCCTCTTTCGCCGATAATAGTATCAAATTTTTCAGGGAGGCTTTCAATAAATTCCAGTATAGCCGCCTTTCTGCATACTTCATAAAGCTCCTCGTCCGAAGCTTTAGGTTTTGCCAGAATCAAATTCTCCCTGATACTCATGTTAAACAGATAGTTATCCTGCATTACAACCCCAATACCGGAATAAAAGTCTGCATCGTCAAACTTGCCCGCCGGAAGGCCGTTATATTCGATGGTTCCACAATCAGCTTTGTATAGATTGGTCAATAGCTTCACAAGGGTTGTTTTCCCGCAGCCGCTGTTGCCCGTTATTGCAATATAATCACCTGCATCTATATGAAATGAAACTCCGTTTAATATATTTTCCTGTTCGTTACTATATTTGAACGAAACATCCCTGAAGCTTATCTCTCCTGTAAGGACATGCTTTTTACATTTTACTGCTGCAGGAGCTTTTTCACTCAAATACTCAAATACCCTGTCATAATAAGGTTTGTTTGATTTCAATTCAATATCCTTTCGGTTCAGCTCGTCAAGACTTTTGAAAAGTGTACCGAAATACTGCATGAACAATATCAATATGCCTAAAGTCAATTGCCCTGATAATATGAACAATGCACCTACCGCATATATCAAAATCTTTGTAAGCATATTATCTTTGAAAAAATCAAGTGCTTCCTTCAAGAACCAGAAAAAAATCCATTTTACCCCCAGCTTTGCAAGCTTGTGCCTGAATTTAACAGATCTTTTATATTGTATCCGTTCAGCATTCAATGCTTTTACTTCTTTCCACTTTTGAATTGTACTGAACTGCCATGAATAATTATCACCATTCACTTTTCTTGTTTCTTCATTTACTGTGGCAGTTCCTTTCGCAATGAAGATACCTGCCAGAAATGTCAAAGGTATGGCGGCTATACAAATTGCAGTCAACACAGGACTTATGACAAGCACCACAACCAGAAGAACAATCGCCATAAGTAGATTGAATACATATTCGATTACTTGTGATTTAATAAATCCGCTTATGTTGGAGACATCCTCATCAAGCCTCATTTTAATATCACCGGTATCTTTCATTGCATACTCATAGAAAGGCATATCTATTATATTGCTCCAGACTGTCTTCCGAATATCAATAGAAAAACGGTTCTGTACCCTATTTGAAGCCTGAAGTTCAATAGCATCAATGGCAAAATGCATAGCATACAAAGCAGCATATCCAATTAAAACCCATTTTAGCATTGTGATATCCTTGTCTACCATAACCTGGTCAATAAGGATGGAAAACAGAAACGGAGGCACCATTACCAATGGAATGGAAATCAACCGCATCACCAGAGCAGTTATTATTGAAGCTCTAACGATCTTCATATATTTCCACAGCTTTTTACATATGGAATATCGTTCTTTTACAAGCTCAATCACAGTTATCACCTGCCTTTAGTAGCTGTCCTTCAAATAATTCCCTGTAATATGGGCATGTTTCAAGCAAGTATTCATGAGTACCGCTAGAAACCACTCTTCCATCGTGAATAACAACTATCCTGTCCATTCTGATTACTGTAGATAATCTATGAGATATTGTTATTACAGTTCTGTTATCACCAAGCTCGGCTATGGAATTTGCAATAATCTGCTCTGCATCACTGTCGAGTGCCGAGGTTGCTTCATCAAAGACAAGAATACGTGGGTTCCTGAGAAATAGGCGGGCTATCATGAGTCTTTGCTTTTGTCCTCCCGATAGTCCCGAACCATCTCTGGCAAGTAAAGTATCGAGTTTATCAGGAAGTGAATCAATATAATCTGCGATATATGCCTTTTTACATGCAGCCCACACCTCACTGTCAATTGCCTTCGGCTTGCCGATTAGTAGATTTGTACGGATAGTACCATCAAAAAGCAGTATGTCCTGTTGAACAATACCTATATTTTTGCGTAACGACTTATAAGTACATCTGAAAATATCCTGACCGTCAATTTCAATCTTCCCTGCAGCAGTTGCATAAAAGCCCAGCATAAGACCTGTCAATGTAGTCTTGCCTGCTCCACTTGCTCCTACAACAGCTACCTTTTCACCTGCATCAACCGAGAATGTGATATCTGAGAGAACCATTTTCCCTTCATCGTACATGAAAGACACATTACTGAAGATGACTTTCCCATCAGTTATATTTAATATCTGTTTATCTGCATCATCTTTCTCAATGTCCATATCCAATATTTCACCAACTCTATCGACATTGACCTTCCTGTTCTGCCATTCAACATAATTACTTACAGTCCATCCAATCATTTCCTGCATTGATTTAATATATTCGATGATTGCTATGAAGAACCCGACTGTCAGTTCTCCATTTATCACAAATATTGCTGAAACAGTATAAACCGTCAGCATAGAAATAAGGCTGACAAGTTCGTTTGCCTTCCCTGTAATAAACGTAATCTTACTGTTTTTCACACTTAAACCAATCAACTCAGCCTGGTTCTTTAAGAAATACCGCTTTGCCCAGGGCTTGGCAGAAAACAGCCTGATTTCACGCATTCCCGCCAGGATTTCATATACTCTGCTTATAAACACACCATATTTATCTCTATATTGCCTGGACAATTGCTCAATCTTACTTCCAAAGCATCGGGAAATTATAAAAGGCAAAATAACTGATATCAGCATAACTGCTGCAATAACCAGGTTTATACGTGCAACCAGCAGAAGCGTTATGATGCATGAAGCTATACTATTGACCGCATGAAACAAGTTTCT
>Ga0366812_1091_pt1 | contig 11416 bp, 9 predicted proteins | sample TotcelN113001N14_FD_207021 | JGI IMG/M metagenome (GOLD analysis project Ga0366812, IMG submission 207021) | Enriched cells from coal bed in the Powder River Basin, Montana, United States - Total cells N11 rep3 HSBNCT.N11.300.1.N14 ... | reverse complement strand
GTATAGAAGAGCTTATTTTGATGATGGAACTCCGCTTGGCTCGGTCCAGAATTCCGAATGCAGAATAGACTCCATTTCACAGTCATGGGCCGCCATATCCGGGGCCGGAAGACCTGAAAGAGTGAAAGAGGCAATGGATGCCGTTGAAAAATATCTGATAGACAGGGAAGAAGGTGTAATAAAGCTTTTAACACCGCCCTTCAATAACGGTGTTCTGCAGCCGGGATATATAAAGGGATATGTTCCTGGAGTAAGAGAAAACGGAGGTCAGTACACACATGCCGCAAGCTGGACAGTGATGGCCTTTGCTGAGCTTGGAGCCGGAGAAAAGGCCTGGCAATTATTTCACATGATAAATCCGGTTAACCATGCACGGACGGAAATTGAATTTGCCAGATATAAAGTTGAGCCGTATGTAGTGTCGGCGGATGTATATGCAGTATCTCCCCATGCGGGAAGAGGCGGCTGGTCCTGGTATACAGGCGCTGCAGGCTGGCTTTACAGCGTGGGTGTAGAAAATATACTGGGAATACACAAGCGTGGAGATATGCTGTATTTTGATCCGTGCATACCGGATGGCTGGAATGGATTTGGAGCAACATACCGTTTTTGCAGCACAACCTACAGAATTAGGGTTGAAAACCCACAGGGTATAAGTAAGGGTGTGTCTGCAGTTACTTCTGATGAGAATATCTGCCCGGGTAATGCAGTGCACCTTGTGGATGACGGCAAGGAACACAGAATTGTTGTGGTGATGGGCAAGATAAATGCTTAACCCGGGCAGTATTGCTAAAATAGGGCTATGCTATTGCTTTTTTTCCTTTTTTGCTTTTTTACGGGTTAGTGACAATCCGCCGAAGCCGCTGATTATTGCAATGTAGAAACCAAAATCATACCACCAGCCGGTATTGAGCACCTCATAGACCCTGATACTCTTGTTGAATAACCCAATTATCAAGGAAATTGGAGCCAACCAGCCATGCCAGATCCCCCAAAGGAACCCTGCCGGCTTTGCCGGATCAATTGTTCCGTCTCCAGGTACACAGCCTGCAAGTAAAAATACCAATCCGATAAATAGTGCTGTCATAAGTATTCTTTTTTTCATATTAAAAACACCTCCACTTATTTTACGGTTGTTTTTAAAAATAGTTTGTTGAATTTATTTATATCTTATAATATTAATAGACAGACGCCCTGTAGGATAGATGTCTGTTTGGTTATTCAGGAATGACAATAGATGTGTTCCCTTTTATTTTGCCCTTTATGGATTTTAGAGCTTTCGTATTCCTTGTAGAGTGTATTAATACTCTACCGGCTCCAGTATGGGAAATTCATATTCACTAAGCGGCAACTCCGATAGAAGCTTCAATGATGCTTCCAGATCCTTTACGAGATTTATGCCGTTTTCTGTAAGAATATGCTGCAATTCATAGCTTTCACGGTATATCCATCGTGAATAGCGCATGCGCTCTTTAATGTATGGCATGAATTCATTATAGTACTCCGGTCTTTCCAGTATTTCAGTGCAAATAAAGAAATTACAGACAGTAGTTCTGAAACGCACTGGAAAAATACAACCGATGCCTTCCCTGACGAAGGGGCATGTCCTGAAGAAAATTGTATGATCCTTTATTATACCTGTCTCCAACAGCTGGCCACCTGCTATATAGTTATCATATGCTTCCTTGTCAATATAGCCTTTGGAATGCAGATTAAAATTATTAATTGCAGTACCGGGATAATTCAAAATAGTATCCAGGGCTTGGCGGCCATCCGGTAAATGCAGCATTCTGTGTATCTCGGCAAGTGTGAATTCGGGAAAGTAATGGCAGCAGCCTCTGCTAACAGTACTGCAAAGGCTTTTGCCCATGACGCTGTCGCAGCTCCCGCAGTCGGTGCATGCCAGTTGAGGCACACCGCAATCATATTCTACAGAAATTTTGCCCATATTTACTCCGATTTCTTTAGGACTTTGTTCAGGATTATTATATATTTGAATTCAATAGTAAGCAATAGAAGCTTTTTAGTATAACCATGAGTCAGTTTTCATTCTTGTCAGGAAGAAAAACAAGAGCTATAATTGATGGATATAATGAATAAAATCCAAGGAGATGAATATTATGACCGGACGTAATTTGAAAATAGGCGGCGGAGGTTTTCATCATATAGCCCTGAAAGCCGCTAATTTTGAGAAATCAGTCAAATTTTATACTGAAGGGCTTGGCTTTGAGATAAGTATGTCATGGGGAGAGGGTGATGGCAGGGCTGTAATGCTTGACACCGGCGATGGCAATTTTCTTGAGCTTTTTGCTGGAGGAACTCCGGATGAAAAGCCTGAAGGTGCTTTTTTACATATGGCCTTTAGAACGAACAACTGTGATATGGCATTGAATCAGGCTATTGCAGCCGGTGCTGCAGTTACCAAAGAGCCTTTTGACATAGATATTAAGTCTGATCCTGTCACCCCCGTCAGAATAGCTTTTTGTAAAGGCCTGGATGGTGAAATTATAGAGTTCTTTCAATACAGATAATACTATAGCGAAAGCTTCATTTTCATATGAGCATTTATGAAAAGATTATTAAGTAAGTTTTCGCTGTAGTAAGAGGTGATAATTTTGAAAAATGTTATAAGGCTTTTAAAACTGGCAAAGCCATATTGGGGCTACCTTATTATTGCCATGGCTGCGCTTGTCATATATACCGGCTGTCAGCTGGCCGCTCCTTCAATTGTCCGTCAGCTGGTTTCCCTGATCCAGAACGGGGATAGCAATATGGCATATAAGGCATTGCAATTTGCGCTGTTCCTTTGCGTGATATATCTGGTACAGGGTGTATGCCAATTCCTTCGATCATATTTTACTCATTTTGCTGCATGGAATTTTGTATCTGATATGCGTGTGAGGATGTACAACCACCTCCAAAAGCTGTCGCTTAAATATTATCATGACAAGCAGACAGGTCAGCTTATGTCAAGAACCACAAATGATACGGCCATGCTTGAGACCTTGATAGCACATGCAACGCCTGACCTTATCGTAAGCATTATGCTGCTTGTGGGTATTAGCATAATTCTATTCTCCATAAATGTGACCCTTGCGCTTCTGAGCCTTATAACAGTGCCTTTTCTGGCAATTGCCGTTTCGAAATTTGCAACAAGGATCCTGCCGCAGTTTAAGAACTCCCAGCAGGCACTGGCCGAGTTCAATGCGGTGCTTCACGATAATCTCAGCGGTATCAAGGAGATACAGGTATTCAACCAGCAGGAAAGGGAGCATGAGAAGATACATGACAAATCCATGTCCTATGTAAAGGCTACAATGAAGGTACTTCGGCTCAGCGCTGTATATCATCCGTCCATTGAGTTTTTCAATAATCTGGGGATGGTGCTTGTCATAGGCGTTGGCGGCTACCTTGCATTAACCGGCAAGATACCTCTTGCCGATATTATAGCATTCATACTTTATCTGGGGATTTTTTACCAGCCTATCGGAAGCTTGGGGAGACTCAATGAAGACATGCAGAACGCTTTGGCGGGAGCGTCAAGGATATTTGAAGTACTGGACGCTGAGCCTGATGTTGTTGAAAAGCCCGATGCTGTTAAGATGGGCAGGTCAAAAGGAAATATCACCTTTGAAAATGTAGGCTTTCAATATATCAACGGCATTGATGTGGTAAAGGATATCAATATAAATATAGAACCGGGAGAAATGGTGGCGCTGGTAGGCCCCACAGGAGTCGGAAAAACTACATTGGCCAGCCTGGTGAGCCGTTTTTATGATCCCACCGAAGGAAGAATACTGTTGGATGGCGTGGATTTGAAGGAGCTTACTTTGAAATCCCTTAGAGAAAATATCAGCATAGTGCTTCAGGACATATTTCTTTTTAACGGTACAGTCGCCGAGAATATTGCCTACGGTGCATCAAAAGCTGCTCCGGAGGATGTAATAGAGGCCGCGAAAGTAGCTCATGCCCATGAATTCATCGAAGGACTGGAGAATGGTTATTATACTATTATCGGTGAAAGAGGTATTAAGTTGTCAGGGGGACAGAAACAGCGCTTGTCCATAGCAAGAGCGGTACTTCGTAACAGTCCCATTCTAATTCTTGACGAGGCTACTGCTTCAGTTGACATGGAAACTGAAAAGCTCATACACGATGCCATAGATAAAGTAGTAAAAGACAGGACCACAATAATAATTGCACACAGGCTTTCATCAATTAAAAAAGCTGATAAAATAATAGTGCTTGACGACGGCGGTATAGCTCAAATGGGCACTCACAGCCAGCTTATCAAGGAAAATGGACTTTACAGCAAGCTCTGCTCGCTGCAGTTCACAGACCTAGAAGCCGGGTGATTCAGCCGTTGGAATCATAAACTGCTTGTTTGAGAGCTGGAGGAGTTGATATACGACGGTATCCCCCAGCCTCTTTTATTATTCATAAAAATATCCAAATAATCCATTTCTGTTTATTGGGCATCAATATAAAAATAGTGGAGAAACTTCAGGACATTAGTAATCCCATAAAAATCCCATAAAAAATACTGCCAAAGGGGGTTGACATAAAAGTAAACAGAGAGTAAAATAAAATCAGACATCAGACAACACATATCAGACATAAGTTTTACTTGTTATTTTGTATAAACGTTACATAGTATTGGAGACTACATTAAGGGGCTATATTATTATGAGCAATGGGGCAGAAACAAATCCTTTGGTGGCACTAAGAGAGATCGCGACAAAGAATATTGCGGACAAGCTGGCAGAACGGTTATGCGAGATGATTTTACAGGGTAAATTGCCGTCAGGCTATGCGTTTCCCAGTGAAAACGTTCTGTGTGAAGAGTTGCAGGTTGGGCGCAGTACAATCCGTGAGGCTTATAATGTATTAAAAACCAGGGGATTGATTACAAGAACAAAGCGTGGAACTTTTGTCAATAACGAAGAAGTCCTGCTGGCAAACATGTCCTTTGAAGATGTCATTGAGCACGCAAGCTGGGACGATTATTTTGAGTTCAACACCATCCTTGTTGTTCAGGTCGCTGCGTTGGCAGTTGAACGGGCAACGCACGAAGATATTCATTTGCTTTTTGAGTGTGTGGAAAAACTACGCAAAATAGACAAGTTTACAGAAGAATTTCTTTCTATGATTTCCTCTTTTTATTTGCAGCTTGCATCTGCTGCCCATAATTCCATTTTTATCAAGGCAATGGATATAATGACGGAAGCAATGACAAGAAAGGTAAGCCACCTGGACAACATCCAAACGAACACTATACAGCATATTGTTGATTCTCATGAAATTGTTGCTGTTGCAATCAAACAAGAAAACGCAGAACAGGTTCGTGACAAAATGTATGACGCAATAACAGAATTGAATGATTTTTTTGATATTGGCTGAAGAGACAAAATAGTATGTTCAGCATTATAAGAGCCGGAAAAGTATCTTTTATTCTATGAGGAGGAACGGAAGGATGTCTAAACAAGTTGTGATTGACGCATTGAAGAGGAACAAAGAGTATGCTTATACACCAATAATAGTTACATCCACAACGGCCACCATAAATATGATGGAAAAGTCAGGGGCGTTTTGGCCGGACGCGCATTGCGATCCCGAAAAAATGGCTTTATTAGGTTCAATGCCTCATGTAATGTATGGTTTTAATAGTGTAAAAGTCCCTTTTGACGTTGTAGTGGAAGCGGAAGTGTTGGGAGCCACAGTCGATTATGGCTCTGTTGACATATATCCGCAAGTAAGAAACAGCAAGATAAAAAGCGCAGACGAACTTGTAATGCCGGATAATTTGGCCGATAAAGGGCGCATACCCGTTGTTATGGAAGCGATCCGAAGATTAAGAAATCGTTTTCCCGATGTGACGGTAGCTTGCCATATTATGGGGCCGGTGAGCATTTCCAGCATGATGTTCGGATTTGAAACTTTGCTGGAGTGGATTATTGATGAGGATCCGAACTTTGCAAAAGCGATGGAGTTTTGCACCAAATTTACAATGCAGTACGCCAAATTGGTTGAAGAAGCCGGAGCTGAAGTACTGGAAATTGGTGAAGCTGCAGCCTCCGGGGAAATACTTGGCGCAAAAACATATAAAGCAAATATCATGCCATATCATCAAAGGCTGGCAACAGCGGTTAATATCCCTTTGGTGATGCATATCTGCGGCGATATCTCCAGCTATTTGCCTCTTTTTTCACTGTGCAATATCGATTCAATCAATTTTGACCACAGTACAAGCATGTCAGAGGCGCACAGGATCCTGGGGTTAAATGTAAAGACCTCCGGAAATGTGGATCCTGTCGGAGTTCTTCTTAAGGGCACACCTGGTGATATAAAAAGGGAAGTTTACAAATGTTTGGACAGTGGAGTTGATGTACTGACTCCCGGATGTGCAATTGCCCCCCGTACAAGTGATGAGAACCTGAGAGCATTCGTGGATGCTTACAAGAGCTATATGAAAGAAAAAGGGATTAAGCTGATCTAAAATAGCATGCAATGCCAATATTGCATCTTAAAATTCAGAAAAAACTGAAACGAGTGATACTTATGAAACACAGGAACTTTAGGATTCCGGGCATTTGGTTTGCCATTATAGCCTTATACACTTTATCCGTTATTGTTACTCCCAATATGCTGTCAGGCGCCCAGCTGATGAATTTGATGAAAATAGCGCCATTTCTTGGAGTGGTTGCTCTGGGGCATACTTTTGTCGTATTGACCGGCGGTACGGATCTGTCGGTATCTGCGCTTATAACAACAACCATTATTATCGCCTGCCGCTTGATGGATTACGGTAAAGGCAGCATTCTTGCAGCAATATTGGTCACCGTACTTTTGGGTGTTGTTATCGGTGCAATCAATGGATTGATTATAACAATGTTTAAAATATTACCGCTGGTTGTTACGTTGTCGATGAATTTCGTGATATTTGGCCTGGCTTTGATCCTGTCGGGCGGTGTCACCATCGGAAGGGTATCTCCCAGTTTTGAAGTATTGACCAAAGGTTATGTATTTAATTTAATTCCTGTCTCATTTGTAGTACTGCTGATTTTTACTCTGCTGATGTGGATCGTATTGAACAAGACCAAATTCGGCCGGGAGCTATATGCCACAGGCTCAAATTCCGTGGCGGCGCATGTAAGCGGTATCAATACGAAGGCGATTATTATCAAAGCACATATCATATGTTCGCTGTCCGCTGTTGCAACCGGTCTTTTACTGGCTTCATACATCCAAATACCAAGCTTTGATGTAGGTGATACATATTCGCTTAATTCCCTTGCCGCAGTAGTAGTTGGCGGAACGCTTATGTCAGGGGGTGTAGGCGGTGTGGTTAACAGCTTGGGGGGCGCAATATTTGTGACCATACTGAATAGTTTTTTAAATGTTGTACGCACATCCATTGGTGTACAATATCTTTTCCAAGGGTTGATCATTATCATCGGCATCTGGGCATCCTCCAGCGGATTTGGAAAAAAAGTGTTCGGAGGAATAAAAAAATTGCCAATATTCACCAAGGTCAAAAAGAATGTTTGAATTTACATTGTTGATATTTTGAAGGATTTGCACCGGACAAATACTGAAATACCTGTATTTTGGACGGTGTAAGGCTTCAATTTCTCAAATAAGTGTCAAATAATTAAAAGGAGGCAAAAGAAGATGAAAAGGAAATTCTTAAGCTTGTTACTCTTACTGGGCTTATTGCTGTCAATGACAGCTTGCGGAGGCACAAGCACTACGACAACGGCTGCAGGAACAACAGCAGCAGGAACAGCGGCAGAAAAAGACACCTATGTCATCGGTTTCAGCAACAGTTTTGTCGGAAATGTATGGAGAGCATTGGTAAATGCCTCAATCGAGCAGGAAGTCGCAAAGCATGACAATATCAAGATCATTATGCTGGACGGGCAAAATGATATCAACAAGCAGGTGAGTGACCTTGAGAATCTCATTGCGCAGAAAGTGGATGCGATCATGTTGATTCCCGGATCAAATGCGGCTGTTGAGCCGACGCTCAAAGAAGCACGTGCGCAAGGAATTACAGTAGTGCCGGTCAGCGTTCCGTTGAATGATGAGAGCGCTTATGATTTTTATGTCGGAATGGATCTGTATGATCAGGCGATTCAATTTACACGCCCCTTCCTGGAGGCCATGGGCGGAAAAGGGAATATTGTCATGCTTGGCGGCGTTGCGGGCAACAACTGGTCCATACAACAGGAGAAAGCCTGTCGGGATCTGATTACCAAGGAATATCCGGATATCAAGATATTGACATACAAGTATACAGATTGGAAAGAAGATGTAGCCAAACAAAATATGACGGATTTGCTGATGGCTTATCCCGGGCAGATTAACGGTGTCTGGACAGACGGTTCCCAGTCATGCGCAGGCGCCATGAAAGCCTACGTGGATCTGAAGGAACCCATGGTGCCATTCTGCGGCGCTACCGCATACAATGCAATTTTCAAAGTATATCTTGAAAATTATGAAAAGAATCCCAAGCTCTATTTCAGCATTCACAGCGGCCCTGCATGGATGGGAGCACAAGCTGTCCGTACATTGGCGAAAATGTGGGAAACCGGACAAAAGCCAACTGAAAAATTTGTTCAACTGGATGTAAAAACGATTACCAGCGACAATTTCGATCAGTATAAAGAAATCAGTACGGCGTTGCCCGATGCTATGTTTGTCGACCACGACCTGACACCTGAGAATCTGGATAAATTCCTGAAATCCAGGAGCAAATAGTTCATTTACTTAACCCGCAGCATCAGATGATTACAAGAAACGCTGCTGTACTCCTGCTTTCAGGTGGGAGTACAGCGGTATAAAAAGCAAATGGCGGTGCAGAAACATGACACAGATACCATTTATGCAGGTAAAAAACATAACGAAAAGGTTTTACGGGGTCAAGGTTCTTGAAGATGTAAATCTTTCGATTTTTGAAGGTGAAGTCCTGGGGGTCATCGGCGAAAATGGTGCTGGAAAATCCACACTCATGAAAATTATCTCCGGCAGCTATACATTCGAAGAAGGAGAAGCATACGTTCTTGGTCAGAAGGTGTCCGGCACTTCGCCATCCAAGATGCGCTCCCTGGGCATTAGTATGGTGTACCAGGATACCAAGCTTGTTCCGGAAATCAAGGTTTACCAGAATGTATATCTTCATCATGAGATGCTGAAAAAAACGAGATTGACCGATGATGACGCAATGCGTAAGAATTGCCACCAGTTGCTCGACAGGTTTGGCATAGACATCGATGTAAATGCTTATATCAAGGATCTGACTATAGCGCAAAAACAATTGGTGGAAATTGCAAAAGCATTGATTCTGGAAACAAAGCTGTTGATACTGGATGAACCGACATCCTCATTGACGCCGAGAGAAGTTAAAAAGCTTTTTGATATTGTCAACGACATCAAAAAGGAAGGCACCGCGGTAGTGTTTATTTCACACCGCATATCCGAGCTTCTGCAAATCTGCGACAGGTTTGCCGTACTTCGCGACGGACATTTGGCCGGTGAAGTGGCGGTAGAAAATGCAAACGAAGAAAACCTTGCCCAGATTATGGTTGGGCGTGAAATCCTCAAGCATGGGGAATACGTGCACGACTCCAAGAAAGGGAAGGTTCTGTTCAATGTCAAAAATCTTTCCAACGGGAAACATTATTCCAATATATCATTTGATTTGCACGAAGGCGAAATATTGGGGTTTTATGGGATAGAGGGCAACGGCCAGCGCGAGCTGCTTCGAACGATTTTTGGCCTGATGGGCGAATATACGGGGAGCATTATGCTCGATGGAAAAGAAGTGAACCCGAAATCGCCGCGCAAAGTCATCGACACCGGAATTTCCTTTATTACGAATGACAGGCATGGAGAAAATGTGTTCATGCCCTTGTCGATATGTAATAATATTACAATTTCAAACCTGAATAAATGGACAAATTTTGGATTTATCAAACAAAACACAGTGAAAGAAAATGTTGGCAGCGGAATCAACCAGTTCAATATCAAATGTTATAATGATACACAGCTGCTAAGGGAGCTAAGCGGAGGAAACCAGCAAAAGGTGGTCATTGCAGGTAAATACCTGCAGAACCCGAAGGTGATCATATTTGACGAATGTACCCGCGGAGTTGATGTCGGTGCAAAAAGCGAGATATATCAGTTTTTAAAAAGCCTTGCAAAACAAGGGATCGGAGTTATCGTACTCTCCAGCGACATGACGGAGATCATCAGTATCAGCGACAGGATCCTTGTGATGGCGTCGGGGGAAATCCGCGACGAAATCGTTGCAGCAGAAGCTACAGAAGAGAGAATTATAAATTCTGCCATAAAAATCAAACCTGCAATGGAAAAGACAGATGGTTACAAAAAAGTCACTGCTTTCAGCAAATTGTTAGGCGGGACGGTTTTCTCCCCCCGCATCAATAAAAACAGCAAATGGATGCCGCCCATCGTTATTCTGATGCTGACGATAATCATGTTTGTCGTAGGAGCACAAAAAAACAGCGCTTTTATTACGCCTTACAATATCGGTTTGATTATGTGGCAGGTTGTCCCCCTGGCATTGGTTGTGATAGGCCAGGCAATTGTGATTATTACAGGGCATATGGATCTTTCGGTAGGCCCGCTTATGAGTCTTGTCACCTGTGTGTTGTCGTATACGATGGTCAGTAACGGGCAGATTGTTCCGGGAATCATCATCGCGCTTCTTGTTGGCGCTGCAGCCGGTCTTCTGAACGGATTTGTTGTAGCGGTTATGAACGTGCCTCATTTTGTAGCTACATTGTCAACCCAGATTGTATTCAGCGGTATTGCACTGCTGCTCAGGGACATGGCGGGCGGTACTATTTCGCCCTTGTTTACTGCCACTGTAAAGTATAAGTTATTCGGTATCTGGCCGGTGGTATTTTTGGCAGTTGTACTTCTTGTTATTTTAAGTGAAATGATCATGCAGAGAACAAAAACAGGGATATATTTATACTCAACAGGATCAAGCCGCGAGTCCGCGTTTTACAGTGGAATCAATGTTACCGTGATTCGAATCCTGGCTTTTGTCACCTGTGGTATTATGGCTGCCGTTGCAGGCATGATACTGGCAACGCGTATCGGCTGCGGCGATCCGTTATCAGGAGACGGTTTTTCATTCCAGTCCATTACATCGGTACTTCTGGGTGGTGTTGTCCTGTCGGGCGGCCGGGGAACTGTTGTCGGAGCGACGGCGGGTGCGGTTTTGATCACGGTATTGATGAACCTTCTGAATATGATGCAGGTATCCTCATACTGGCAATATGTACTCATGGGGATTATTATATTGCTATCTTTGATTCTGTACTATATTGTGGGCAACACAAAGAAAAAAAAGAGAGGGAATAATTATGGGTAAGTGGCATATTGC
>Ga0366812_1084_pt1 | contig 12515 bp, 12 predicted proteins | sample TotcelN113001N14_FD_207021 | JGI IMG/M metagenome (GOLD analysis project Ga0366812, IMG submission 207021) | Enriched cells from coal bed in the Powder River Basin, Montana, United States - Total cells N11 rep3 HSBNCT.N11.300.1.N14 ... | reverse complement strand
AGAAATACGAATATGTGGGAAACAGCAGCATACAAGGGGCAATGCTGGTGCTCTTGTGTCGTGAGGCGCTGCTGGAGGCGGAGGAGCTTGCTTCAAGGATGACATATATAGAGCTTTCGGTGGGTAATTTATTTATGGACGAGTTTATATCCGCAGTTTTTATACCACACACGGATTTAAGTCTTTTTCCGTCATTGATCAAGGAATGACATCGTTTGATATGGAGGGAAGGTTCATCATATATTGATGAAAGTATTTCAGGCTTTGGAGGAGTTATGGCAATACAGATAGCAGTAGCAGGAAAGGGAGGTACAGGTAAGACAACATTTTGTGCGTTGTTGATCCGTTACCTCATTGAAAAAGGAAAAGTACCGGTTCTGGCAGTGGACGCAGACGCCAATGCGAATCTTAATGAAGCGCTGGGCCTGAAGCTTGAAGCAGATACAGTATCGGAGCTTATCGCAAAAACCAAGGATCTGCATGGCATTCCCGAAGGGATGTCCCAGGAGACATATATCGAATACAAGCTGAATGCTTCTCTTGCAGAAGGAAAAAATGTAGATCTGCTGGTCATGGGCGGTCCTGATGGCCCCGGATGCTTTTGCTTTCCCAACAACCTGCTGCGTAAATACCTTGACAACCTGAGCAGAGGCTACGAATTTGTAGTAATGGATAATGAAGCAGGTCTGGAGCACATAAGCAGAAGAACTACACAGGATGTAGATCATTTGTTTGTAATAAGCGACAGCTCTGCAAGGTCGGTTCGTTCAGCGGGAAGGGTAAATGAGCTTCTAAAGCAGATAAAAACCAAGGTGAAAAACCTCCATCTGGTTTTAACAAAGGCTTCACAGCAGGATGTGGAAATTCTGACGGAAGAAATTGAAAAGACAGGATTGACGCTGGCAGGGATTGTTCCTGCCGATGCGGCAATAACTGATTACGATATAAAAGGAAAACCGCTTTTTGAGCTGCCTGGCAGCTCGGAAGCAGTAAAATCCATTTATGCTATATTGGACAAATTAAAGATTTAATACAGGGGGTATATACAATGCCAGTTCAAACAATCAAGGAAAGAAATACCGGTAAAGTAGCTGTTGTAACAATTGGTGCAACAAAAGAACAGGGGGGTACAAGGGCAAGCACCATTAAAGTGGGAGGAGAAGCCAGTCTGCCTTTCCTGCACTTTGAAGGTGAAGTTCCCCACAGGCCGGTTATAGCTATGGAAGTATACGACAGGGCGCCGGAGGAATGGAACGGCGAATTGAAAAATGCATTGGCAGGGATAATTGACGATCCCGCAGCCTGGGCAAAGAAATGCGTGGAAGAATGGGGAGCAGATATGATCTTCCTCAGGCTTTCAAGCTCTGATCCGGAGCTGGGTAACAGTTCAACAGAAAAATGCATCCGGACAGTAAAGGAGGTTCTTGCTGCTGTAGGTGTTCCAGTTGCTGTAACGGGCTGTGGGATTAATGAAGTTGACAATAGGATCATTGCGGCCGTCGCCGAAGCCTGTGCAGGCGAAAATCTGCTGCTGGGCAATGCAACACAGGAAAATTACAACACTATTGCTGCTGCATGTATGGTACACAAGCATACACTTATCGCACAATCTCCCCTTGACATCAATATTTGCAAGCAATTGTGCATACTCATCAGCGAAATGGGACTTCCCCTTGACAGGATAATAATCGATCCCAGCATAGGCGGCCTGGGATATGGCATAGAATATGCCTACTCTATTCAGGAAAGAGGGAGACTTGGTGCATTACAGGGTGATAAGATGCTGGCAATGCCAGTTCTTGGAACCATAGGCTTTGAAGCGTGGAAGGCCAAGGAAGCAAATGTCGGTAAAGATGAATTCCCGGGCTGGGGAGAGCAGTCTGAAAGAGGCATTCTCTGGGAATCTATTACCGCCTCAGCGCTTTTGCAGGCAGGTATGGACATCCTTGTCATGAGGCATCCTGAAGCTGTAAAGCTTATAAGGAAAAACATAGAAGACCTGATGGTTACAAATGTAGTTTAAAGAGATAAATATTAAATGGATAGGGGAGAATATTAAAATGGAAATTATTGGTGAAAGAATCAATGGAATGTTCAAGGACATAAAGCAGGCAGTCATTGCAAAGGATAAAGGCCCCGTACAGGAATGGGCTGTAAAACAAGCTGAAAATGGAGCCACATGGCTGGATATTAATGCAGGCGCCAGTGCGGAAGATCAGATGGCGGCAATGAAATGGCTGATAGAAACTGTGCAGGAGGTTGTTGACACTCCTTTGGCACTGGATTCCACCAACTACGACATAATAGAGGAGGGCCTGAAGCTTTGCAAAAGACCTGCTCTCATTAATTCCTGCCATGCAGACAGATATAAAATTGAAAGAGTATTTCCAATGGCAGTTAAATACAATGCCAAGGTTATAGGTCTGGCAATGAGCGAAGAATCGGGCATTCCAAAAAATGCGGAAAACAGAATAGCACTGGCCATGGAGCTGGTTGCAGCTGCAGATGAATTCGGCCTGCCCCTGGAAGACCTTTACATCGATCCACTGATACTTCCTGTAAATGTAGCCCAGGATCATGGAGTGGAGGCCATGGAGACAATAAGACAGGTGAAGCTCTTGTCTGATCCTGCTCCCAAGACAGTAGTCGGTCTTTCGAATGTTTCTCAGCGCTGCACCAACAGGAAGCTCATCAACAGGACCATGCTTGTAATGCTTATGGCCTGCGGCCTTGATGCAGCTATTGCAGACGCTAACGACGACGAGCTCATGGAAGCTGCAGCAACAGCCAGAATCCTGATGAACAAGGAAATCTACTGCGATTCATATGTAAATCTGTTTAAAGCGAAGAAATAACTCGATACACACCGAAAAATGCGACAGGAGACGGTTCTCTCCTGTCGCAAAATATCTTTATAGTGCCATTCTTTGAGTAGTACGAACTCTTTTCATAATAAGAAGCTTTTTATTTCTTCATTTTTTCTGCCTGTTCATGGTTAATTCCATGGCCGGCCTTATTTATGATCTTATATTTGAAGCCACCTTGAACCTCCCACGAATAAATTCATGGGATTCCTTTAATCTTTCTCAACCACACGGGAAACTTGCGTTTTACGAGCTTTCAGTTTCCAAGGCTATGGGTTTTTAAAGAGGAAAACCCTTCCGGCAGTCCCTGCCGTATCGCTATCTTACGGATAGCTTTTGTAAACCATTAGCTTAATTATACTATAGATTAAAAGAAAAACAAGCGTTATCGCCGCTTACTCATGAATAAATTCACGAGTAAGCGGCGATTTAAATCAATCAAAAGATCATTTTCAGTCAGCAGATTTTAGCCTTGCAGTATTATTCCTGTTTACATTTTTCTGTGTAAGAAGTGATACAGCCACCGCTATAATACCTGCAATAATATCAAACCAGGAAGCAAGAATCTCACACGAGGATGATTGGAATGAATACAGTGCAATAATAAGCAGTTCGAAGTTTATTACAGAGGGCTTCAAGTTAACAGAGTTATCCGCTGCGCAGGATAAAACAAGTATTTATATCAAGCTCCGATATATCTCCCCGAATGCCTACGATATTTTGCTGTACTTAGGTGGTGATGCTCCCGGTTTGCATGAGCGATATACCAATGGCACAAAAGCAGGAGAAAATACCATCATAATCAAGTTCACCAAAGAAGAGCTGGCTGGATTTTCCAGCAGTCTATGCATAGCAGTTGGCGACGAGAACTCCATAATATTGGAAAAGAAATTGACTGACCAAATTGCAGGAAACTGATAAATGGGCTAACCGGAATATGTGTTGTTTACAAACAGAGGTAAGAAAATTTTTCTACAGCTGAAAAGTTTCCTTTTGAACCAATGCGTTGTAATGCTTTTACGGTATTTTAAATTCTGCCGTCAGGGTTGATTCATAACCGATACCATCCGTTGATTCGACGTTCATATTTTTTACAATTCTATACTGACCGGCGCTAAGCCGGCCGTAAAGCCACTCCCAAAGAACTTCCATTTCCCGGAATTGGCCTGCCGGAACTGTAAAGGCTTCCATTGTAAAAGCGTAGTTTTCGATCTCGGGGATAAGCTCGACCCATTCGTCACCAGTCTTTCGGTCAATTTCAAAAGGCTGTCCGTACATGGCCTGCTTGTTTGTTTTGTTTTCCAGAACAAGCGTGGCGCCCGTCGAGGTGACAGTGCCTTTTTTTATTGCCATAGCAAAATGAGAACCATCCTCCGGAGCCATACGTAATACCAGTTCAGGAGGTCTGTTTCTTCCATATTCCTCATCCATCACGCGAATGTTGTTTACACCGCCCTCAATGATTGACGGCGATATTGCCAGAATCAATTGGTCACTGTTATAGGTTATCTTAACTAAATATCCGACTTTCAAATCGGAAAAGCTTACAGCGTTTCCGTATATGTCCTGTACAGCGCCTTTTTGCTTTGGCTCAGACAAAAAATATTTTCCTCTATGATTGATATCGTTTTCAGGAATTCCTTCAACGATAAACTGTATTATCTCCTGGTTTTGATCTTCAAGCTTTTTGATTATCTCCACGTAAAAGGATATCTCGTCTTTATCAAAGATGGCTTTTCCGATAAAAATACCTGCAACAAGGCACGCCAACATCAGAATCGGTATAAAAATAATAAGATATTTCTTCTTCATATATTCTTTTATTTGTTCAAAAGTTGGCATATGAAATTTATCAAGTAATCGTTCATACATAACGGTTTCCTCACAAAAATATACAAATAATCATTACTTCATGTATTCAACAATTATAGTATCAAAAATTTTCCATATGGTCAAATAGTAATTGGTTCTTTCCAGAGCTAGTTGACTACACACCTATTATCAAGTCGTAACAATTCACTCTTATCAAGTTTATATTAAATATTTGGATATTATGTATCTCTTGGCAACATCGGCAAATAGATATTTTAGCCATAATTTCTGGCTCTGATGAACCGTCGGCTAAGTCGGAGGGATTACTCCCTCCTTCTCGCCACATCCCGGTTGGATTTAATGGTTTGTTTAATGGTAACGACAAACCGGGGAAGCTCTCCTTCAATCTGATCCCGTTTTGCTCTCAGCTTCTCGTTAGCTTTCCGGATTTCCTTGAAATATGTCAGCACAGCTAAAATAATCAGCAGCAGCGGTAAAAGCAATGTGAGCAACACCAGGCAGGGGAAAACTCCAAGTAGAATAGCCCCCGCTTTGGTAACGGCATAGGCTGAGTATACCTCAGGAGTTATGGTGAAGCCTACAGCTTTGAGAACATTGACCATCCGGCTGCGTTTGTACTCGTCAATTCGTATATATTTTGAAACCTTTACCGCTCAGACATAAGCCATGCTTCAATTGTTCCGGCTGAGCTTTTATTTTTCCTCCCAGCCCCGAGCATGGCTTTCGCGTCCGTAATGTCGGTAAGTGAAGTATATCGGACAGAATGAAAAACAGCCCTGTCGCAAGCAGAACTGCAAATAAAAATAATAGGGGTTTCAAGATTTACACCTCTTATTCCTTTCGTGCATCGGCAACCTCTGCTATGGCCTTACGCATGGCAGCGACTGTTTCCTCCACGGAATAGGTCCGTCCCTTTTGGATGTCAAGTTCCGACTGCAGCAGTTTTTCCTTGAGTCTGAGGAGACTCTCACGCCGGGCAAACGATTCCACATCCATCACTACCAGATCGCCCTCACCGTTTTGGGTCAGATATACCGGCCTCTCTGTCTGCACAAATCAGAAATCTGATTGCAGTTTTTTCGGATGGATGCGGAAGGTTTTATGTTCATCATGCAAATCACCCCATTCAATAGCCTTAAGATATCTTTATTATACGCTTACTATAATACCTGGTGTTGATTTGTCTATCAATACCTTTTCTTCAAGCGAAAGAACCTGATGACCGTTCCAGATTGAATTCGGGCAAAGCAGTCTCTTTTTGCCGTGTAATCATTTTATCTGCTCCTCGCACCAGCGGTATCTTTTATTTTGGCGCAGCTTATCAATTTTACAGTTTAGACAAAGGCCATTATGACAACATATAGTATTTCCGCAATCAGGGCATCTCCACTTACCTTCTTCTTTTCTGAGAAAGTCTTCGATGCTATGTTCCTTTATGTCTCTTAAGTTTTCTAACATGCTCATGTGGTATTTCGTACGGTAACGTTTATCAAGAGATTTGAGGCGTTTGCAAGGATAGTCCCTGCACTCATAACAAAATCGAACAAGTCCTTTTCCAAGCACCTCACACCCATCGCCCATATGAAGACAGTTTTTGCCACGGGCCAGACAACCCTCGCAATAAACTTTACTAAAGCCTTTTTTCTTTAAATCATTTTCCATCGCCAGATAACTGACACATAACCCACAATTCATCCCGCAAGGGGCAATCAGCTCTTCTTTCATCTTTTTTCACCACCTCATATTCCAGTATATGGGCGCAAAGGCACGCCACTTGAAAACACTATTAATGATCCTCCAAAAGTATCTTACTGGAATATTCCTTCGAACAACTTAATCTTCCATCAAACAAATATATTTTCCCGAAGTTTTATCCAGATCTTGAGGAATCTTATTAAATAATATTTTATTAACAATAAAACTAATTTCCTATTCTAATCTTACTTTTATTCTATATTTTGTTAATATACTCGTCAAGCGCAAATAGGGCGACTTACTGATTCAATATTGCTTCCACTGTCAACATATATGGGATTTTCATACTCCTACAGCCCACATCTTATGCAAGATCTATTATCAATCGAATCCCTTTATCTGATGAATTACTCTCCCAGTTCTCCAAGCAAGTCACTGATTTTTTCAAATGTTGTGATAGCCTTCTTAAAATCTTGCTTTTCATTGCTATATAGCAGATCGTGATGAAGCGATTCAAATCTTCTTTTTATCTCATCATCAAAATATAACTTCCATTCACTGAAAGCATAGGCTTTTATCGGATCATACTCCACCGTGACATCCCGTTTCTCAAGATAATAAGAATCAGTGTGTTTTGTTTTACTTACAATTTCCTTAACTGCATCTTTCTTTTGCAGAAAATCCTGGATTGCATCCATCTCGAATAACTTTACTACATCATAAATGTGTCGAACTTTCATTCCGAGACTTCTACAAATTGCAAGACGCTTTACCGATATAATTTTATTATAAATGTCCGCTCAATACATAGTGTATTCAGTTCAATCTGCTTGAGCTCAAATTCCTTAATTACATCAAGCATGTCCTGTTTTTCAAGATACTACTGAATATAACACTTCAATTTGCGTTTCTCGTATGGCTCAGGCTTAATACGTGATCCTATTTCCAGCTTGACTTTCCCATCAGTTTTATCTTCCTCTTCAAACCATACAAAAGAAGATTTGCATCTATTATTCCGCTCTCCAAGTATCTTTTCTTGGAATACATTACCCACGATTGCAGTTTCTACTTTCTTAAGCATTTTATCATATTGCCCATTTGACATTTCTTCATTAGGTATAAATGTCAAATCAATTTCCTCAGAAAATCGGTTGATAGAACCAGGATAGCATTTGCTTAAAGATGTGCCCCCTTTAAAAACACACATACCGGCATATTCACTATCTAGTAGATTTTGTAACAGTTTTAATTTCAAACACATTAATATGCACCCTATATTAAAAACACAGCATATAGCGGCACTGATTTGATGCCATTTTCAAAACCAAAATTCTTTGCAGAAATCCTGATGCAATACTCCGGATTATACTTTTCCCTATACACGGATAGACTCTTCGAACGTGTGCGTACACCTGACTTTACTTCAATGGGGATAACTTTTTCATCCAGTTGAATTACAAAGTCTATCTCCGCAATACTCTGTGACTCCCAATAATAAAGAGGATGTCCTTTCGTACTCAAAGCTTGTGCCACATAATTCTCTGCAACCGCCCCTATAAAGGTGTTATTTATCTCCATATCCGAAAGTATTGTTTGGTGTGCTATTCCGGATTTCATCGACAGAATCCCGACATCTCCCAGGTATAGCTTAAAACTGCTTAAATCAGCATACACAGCTATGGGCATAAGGCCCTGTTCAATTTTCTGACATTTCATAACTATACCGGAAAAGCATAGCCATTCTATGGCGGCACCAAAAATAACCGCTGTCCCCCCCTTTTGCGCCAGCTTATACTGGAATTTTTTATTTTCCTTAGCCAGTTGACTTGGAATTGAGTTATATGCGGCTCTGATCTTAACACTCTCTGTATTTGACGAATACTTTGCCATATCGGCAATATAATCATTAAGTATGCCGTTTTGTATGTCTGCAATTTCTATCAGTTTGCCTGTTTCCAGATATTTCAGTACAGCAGCAGGCATCCCGCCAATAATAAGGTAAAGCCTGTAAAGCTCCAGCGCAGCAAAATGCAGACCCTCCGGCAAAGGAATATTTGTAATAAAAGCTTCTTTGATTTCCACAACCAATTTATCCCTACCCACCGCCAGAAGAAATTCTTCAATATCCAATGGTTTCAATGTAATAGTCTCAACCTTTCCAACAGGAAATGAATATTTCTCCCTGTTTATTGCTACACCCAGAAGGCTTCCAGCCGCTGCAATATGATACTCATTGGCATCCTCACAGAAATATTTAAGCGAAGTCAAGGCTCTTTCACAAGCTTGTATTTCATCAAAAATTATCAATGTTTGCCCGGGTATAATTGCTTCATTATATGTGGACTCCAAAAAACGTATAATACGCTCCGGCGAAATGTCTTTTTCGAAATAAGAAGCAACAGTAAGATTGGTTTCGAAATTGACATAGATGGTATTCTTAAAATAACGCAGGCCAAACTCTCTTAAAACATAAGTCTTCCCTACTTGTCTTGCGCCATCAAGTATAAGCGGCTTTCTATCCTTCCCCTTTTCATGCCATGCAACAAGTCTTTCCATTACTTTGCGTTCCATTGAAACACCTCCTGTTACCTGGATTATATCACCGTTGAATTGTTATGTCAAAATAAATCAAAATATTTTGACAAAACACAACATAATCATGTGAATTAACACATGTGCAAGTGGGATGGATCTGTGCTCTGGAAATGAGCAAAAAAGTTGCTCCAGCCATGGATAAACTGGTCAATGAGGCAGACAGCAACTCATCCTTTTTTGAAGGTACCTTCACAGCCTTTCTTAACTACCCATTGGCCAATAAGCAAAAATTGCTTCTATCCTTGCAGTTATCTCAACTTGACCTGTCTGAACAGGTGTTGAGACTCCGGCAACCTGATACATTAGAGGTATGGGGCCTTCTGATTTATAGCCTATTTCAACTATTTGGACTGGAACTTTACTTACTTCAATTCTAAGCTTGCCTCCAAGCGTTCCAGCTTTTCTTAAAGCATCATCCACTGCAGCATTTAAAGCTCGTTGATAATAAGCTGACGGGTTGGAAACGGAAAATTCAATATTACTTACCTGGTTTGCACCATTCTGAACAGCAGCATCAATTATTTCACCAATTTTATTCATATCTCTGATAGTGATTTCCAATAAGTGTTCAACTCTATATCCCCGGAATACTTGTCTCCCTTCTATAAAATCATATTGCGGAGTTATGCTGTAGGATTGAGTTTGTATATCCTCTGAGGGAATACTCATTTCCCGCAAACTTCTTAAAACTGCAGTCATTTTTATTGTGTTTTCCTCTTGAGCCGGTTTCAGCTGTTTGTTCTCCGTAATAACACCCAAAACAACAATAGCAATATCAGGTTGTACTTTTATATTGCCTGTGCCTTCAACCTTCAGCTTACAGGCGCAGATGTTCAAACACGCCTGCATGCCTGGAATGGGAATGTGTGAATAGCAATTATTTAAACCTAATGGCAGAGAAGAATATGCCATAAATTTCGCTCCTCACCTTCACATATGAATTTACTTAGTACATATTATGTCAATTATGAACTTATGTGTAATATTTGATAAAATACAGTTGTTAACAGAATACTGTGCGTTATACGAATTGCAGAATGTATCTATTTCCATACAAATTTATAATATCATACCGCCAGTGTTATGCTAAAATAGTAACACAAACTACTTGTTTAATGGCAATAATTATATAATTAAGTATCAAACTCAAAATAGCACAGTGACGGTTATGAGCATTTTACTGAAAAACAATTATTTTTAAATAATTTGTTGTATTTTTTTACGTTTTTTTACCTAATTCATAACTATAATTGTACGCTATTGATATATGTTGTATAATTTTATGTACATTTATTTACCGACTGTAAAATTTCCCATTTAGTAACTTGCAAATTAGTTTTGCAAGTTACTAAATATGGCACTTTTTGAATACAGGCATATAAATGAAGTTGCAGGGTTTTTAATATGAGCAATACCATTGCACTAATATTTATACAATAACACCATTCTACAAAGGAGGCGTAATTATGCATGAACCATCATCAGACTGGAAAAAGGACAACTCTTCATCTGTAAAAGAATTGCTTGGCAAGTGGCTGTTCCTGCTGTATGCAATTGTCTATGGGGGCTTTATTATAATCAATGTTGTCAGCCCTGAATTCATGGGTATTAAGGTCGGAAGCCTTAACGTAGCTATTGTGTATGGGTTCCTGCTGATTGTTTTTGCAATGCTGCTTGCATTTGCTTACAATCACGTCAGTACACATGCTGAAAATGTTATGAACAAAGACAATGAATCGGAGGAAACTGAAGAATGAATTATGTGGCGTCGCCCTGGGCGATAATTATTTTTCTGTCATTTGTAGCTGCTGTTTTAGGGATTTCATATCACTTTGCACGCTCAACCAAGTCAGCCTCAAACTATTTCGCAGCAGGAGGTTCCATTCATTGGTCTGTAAACGGTATTGCTTTTGCAGGAGACTATCTTTCTGCCGCATCATTTCTTGGAATATGCGGAATGCTTGCCATGTCGGGTTATGATGGTTTTCTTTATTCCATAGGATATCTGGCAGGCTGGATTGTTGCATTGTTTGTTGTAGCCGAGCCCATGAAAAGGCTTGGTAAATTCACATTTACAGATGCTCTGGATGCAAAGTTCAATTCCAAGGGAATTCAACTAACCGCAGCAATCAGTACTTTGCTGGTCTCACTGTTTTATTTGATTCCCCAAATGGTTGGCGCAGGTTCTCTTGTGACGCCTTTGCTGGGATTGCCTCACTGGGCCGGTGTTCTTATGGTGGGTATTATTGTAATTATTGTAGTAACCACTGCCGGTATGAAGTCAACTACATATGTGCAGTTTCTCAAAGGCGGATTGTTGATAGTTTTCTCAATTGTACTGGTATTCCTCGTGTTTTCACGTGGAATATCCACCTCTCCTGATCAAGGTGGAGACAAGGAATATCACAAATTTGTTACGCTTAAGATAGAGACACTGAATGACGGTACCGTTGGATTGGAAGATAAGTCTTACAGGATTTTAAAGCAGATCAATAATGAAAGCAGCAGTATGCAGTTTGTAAGATTGGAAAAAAACAAAATAGAGACTGTGTGGAGTGTCAACTCGGAAAAGGGTATTCTGGAAGAAACTCAGACCATCGAATATTTCGAGGACGGAAAAGTTCTTTATAACGGACAGACAAAGGACAAAGGTGCATTTTATCAGGTAGGACATATGAGTGAGCTTGAAGGAAAAACCGATACCAAAACCGGTAATTTAAATATGTTCTCCTTTATTGAAACCATAAGGGATGGTACAGTTATCCGATGGCTAAAGCTGGATGTGAAGGACGAAGGGAGCAAGCTTTCGATTTATTACCAGAAGCCGACTCCTGGTACTGAAATACTTAAGCCAGGCCTAAAGTTCAAGGTAGATTCGGAAAAAGGCGCAAAGACGAAGGATAAATTGGATTTTGTTTCATTAATGATGGCCCTGTTTTTTGGTACTGCAGCTCTCCCCCACATATTGATCAGGTATTATACGGTTCCAAGCCCGGCAGCTGCACGCAAATCTACTATTGTTGCCATAGCTGCCATCGGCCTTTTCTATGTTCTCACCATGTACATGGGACTTGGCGCCATGGTAAGCGGTGTAGTTGACCTCACCAATGACAACATGTCGGCACCCCTCCTGGCTAAATCCTTTGGTGTAACCATCTTCGCCATAATATCGGCTTTGGCTTTTGCCACAGTTCTTGGAACTGTCAGTGGACTTATAGTTGCAGCAGCAGGCGCTGTCGCTCATGACGTCATGGACAGGTTTATGGGGCTTAAGCTGGCAGACAGGGCGAAGGTAAAAGCAGGAAAAATTGCGTCCATAGTAGTTGGATGCATTGCAATGGTACTGGGCATATTGTTTAAAGGGATGAATGTCTCTTACCTTGTGGGATGGGCCTTTGCTGTTGCCGCCTCGGCAAATCTGCCGGCAATTGTCATGATTCTTTTCTGGAAAAAAACAACTGCAAAAGGCGTAGTAGCTTCCGTTATTACAGGTCTTGTATCAGCCCTTGGCCTGATACTTCTTTCGCA
>Ga0366812_1079_pt1 | contig 13391 bp, 12 predicted proteins | sample TotcelN113001N14_FD_207021 | JGI IMG/M metagenome (GOLD analysis project Ga0366812, IMG submission 207021) | Enriched cells from coal bed in the Powder River Basin, Montana, United States - Total cells N11 rep3 HSBNCT.N11.300.1.N14 ... | reverse complement strand
GGAACGCATCGACAAGGTGCTTGCTCTGATCCTCATCGGCAATACCGTCGTCAATGCGCTGGTCGCAGCGCTGGTGACCGCGATGGCGATTACCGCCTTCGGCAATGACGACAGGGTGATCACTATCGCCACCGGCGTGGTGGCCTTCCTGCTTATCATCTTCGCCGAAATCGTCCCCAAAGTGATAGGCGCGACCTACCCGGAACGCATCATCTTGCCCGCCAGCTTCATTCTCAAAATCCTGCTCGCCATCGGCAAGCCGCTGGTCTGGTTTGTCAACCTGTTCGTATCAGGCGTATTCAAGCTGTTTCGCATCAAGACCGGCGCCAACGCGCCAGAGCAACGACTGTCGCCGGAAGAGTTACGCTCGATCGTGCTGGAAGGCGGCAATTTCATTCCGCAGAAACACAAGAGCATCCTGCTTAACCTGTTCGACCTGGAAACCATTTCAGTCGAAGACGTAATGACGCCACGGGCCCAGATCGAAGCATTGAACCTGTCGGTCCCGGTGGAAGAGATCAAGCACCAGCTGGTGACCTGCTACCACAACAAATTGCCGGTCTACGAAGGGGAAATCAACAAAATTGCCGGTATCCTGCACATGCGCAAGGCGGTGGCCTTGCTCAGCCAGGAACAGGAGTTGACGGTAGAACATTTCCGCGCGCTGCTGATCGAACCGTATTTCATCCCGCAAGACACCGGCGTATTTACCCAGCTGCAGTATTTTCAGGAGAACCATGAACGCCTCGGCATCATCGTCGACGAGTACGGCGAAGTGCAGGGCCTGGTGACACTGGAAGACATCATCGAAGAAATGATCGGCGAATTCACCACTTCGACTCCCGGCGCCACCCGCGCCGACAATTTCAGGTGGGACGAGCACGGCCAATGCCTGCTGGAAGGCACGACTGCACTGCGCGATATCAACAAGCGACTCGGACTGGAACTGCCGCTGGACGGACCGAAGACACTCAATGGCTTGCTGCTGGAACTATTGCAGGATATTCCGGAAGCAAATGTCAGCGTCAAATTTCCAAAGTGCATCATTGAAATCATCCAGGTCCAGAATCACGCGATCAAAGTAGTCAAACTGATACGCCGCACGCCAAAAAGCCGTACTGCCGGCAAGACATAAATTGACAATCTGACCGGGAAACTCCTGAAAAAACCACAGAGCCGCTCCACTGCCGCCGCAACATCTTTACAAGCCAGATGCTTGGGGGCATCATCTAACGCCATTGCAATGCTTTTTGCGTTATTTTTCGACTGACTCATTTATGGTAGCAGCGCCTCCGAATAGCACCCCCTCTCTTCCGATGTCAGGATTGGCCAGGGCCCTCGTGCAGGCAGGGTATGTATCGGCATCCCAAGCCGAAGCATTGAACAAAAAAGCGATATCGGAAAAATCTCTTTTCATCGACACGCTACTCCAGAGCGGCCATATCGAAAAACGCGAACTCGCCCTGTTCTGTTCCGAAACCTACGGTTATCCGGCGCTCGATCTGTCGGCGCTCGATATCGCGGCGCTGCCGGAAAAAATCATCGACGCCAAGCTGATGCTGGGGCAGCGCGTCATCGTATTGGCCAAGCGCGGCAACAAGGTTACGGTTGCAATCTCCGACCCCACCAATACGCAAGCACTCGACCAGATCAAATTCCAAACCGGCTTGATTGTCGAACCAGTCATCGTGCAGCACGATGCATTGCTGCAATTGCTGGAGCAATTCGGTCAACACGCCGAGCAAAGTCTGAGCGATCTGATCGGCGACGATCTCGACATCAACTTCCTCGAAGACGATACCGCCGCGACAGCCGAGGCGGTAGGAACCGAGGTTGACGACGCCCCGGTGGTCAAATTTCTGCAAAAAATCCTGATCGATGCGATCAATCTGGGCGCATCCGATATCCACTTTGAACCGTTTGAAAAGTTTTACCGTATCCGTTTTCGCGTCGACGGCATTTTGCGCGAAGTCACGCAGCCTCCGCTGTCGATCAAGGAAAAACTGGCTTCGCGCATCAAGGTCATTTCCAGACTGGATATTTCAGAGAAACGTGTACCGCAAGACGGCCGCATGAAACTGGTAATTTCCAAAACGCGCGCCATCGATTTCCGGGTCAGCACCCTGCCGACCCTGTTCGGCGAGAAAATCGTCATGCGTATCCTGGATGCGAGTCAGGCCCAGATGGGGATTGACGCGCTGGGCTACGATGCGGATCAGAAGGAAATTCTGCTCAATGCAATCCAGCGCCCTTACGGCATGGTGCTGGTGACCGGCCCCCACCGGCTCGGGCAAGACGGTGTCGCTGTACACCTGCCTGAACGTGATCAACAAACCCGGCATCAATATCTCGACCGCCGAAGATCCGGCCGAAATCCACTTGCCCGGAGTCAACCAAGTCAACGTCAACGACAAGGCAGGCCTGACTTTCGCGGTGGCGCTGAAATCTTTCCTGCGCCAGGATCCGGACGTGATCATGGTGGGCGAGATTCGCGATCTGGAAACCGCCGACATCGCGATCAAGGCGGCGCAAACCGGTCACATGGTATTTTCCACGCTGCATACCAACGATGCGCCCTCGACGCTGACACGTCTGATGAATATGGGCGTGGCGCCGTTCAATATTGCTTCTTCGGTAATTTTGATTACCGCCCAACGGCTGGCGCGCCGGCTGTGCAACTGCAAGCAACCGGCCGCCATCCTCGATGAAGCGCTGCTGCAGGCCGGCTTCAAGGAACAAGAACTCGATGGCAGCTGGCAACCGTTCAAACCGGTTGGCTGCGAACGCTGCAGCGGCAGTGGTTACAAAGGCCGGGTCGGAATCTATCAGATCATGCCGATTTCGGAAGAAATAGAACGCATCATCCTGGCGCACGGCTCCGCACCGGACATCGAGCGCCAGGCGGCACTGGAAGGAGTTCGCTCGCTGCGTCAATCGGGGCTGATCAAAGTCAGGCAAGGCATGACCAGCCTGGAAGAAGTCCTCGGCTGCACCAATGAATAACGGGAGATAGCAGATGGCAACCGCATCACGCAGCAGCGCAAGCGCGCGCCTGAACAAAGATGCGATCTTTGCCTGGGAAGGCAAGGACAAGAGCGGGAAAACGGTGCGCGGCGAAATCCGCGCCGGCGGCGAAGCAGTGGTCAGCGTCACGTTACGGCGCCAGGGCATTCTGGTCACAAAAATCAAGAAAAAGAATTTTCGCAGCGGCAAGCGAATCACCGACAAGGACATCACGTTGTTTACGCGTCAGCTGGCCACGATGATGAAGGCAGGCGTCCCACTGCTGCAAGCGTTCGATATCGTCGCCAAAGGCAATGCCAATCCGTCGGTTTCCAAGCTGGTCCAGGATATCCGCGCCGACGTCGAAACCGGGTCGAGCCTGAATCAGGCATTCCGCAAATTCCCCCTGTATTTCGATCCGCTGTTTTGCAATCTGGTGGGCGCCGGCGAACAGGCCGGGATTCTGGAAGATTTGCTGACCCGGCTGGCGGTATACAAAGAAAAAACCATCGCCATCAAAGGCAAGATCAAATCGGCGATGTTCTATCCGGTATCGATCCTGGTAGTCGCCTTCGTGGTGACCGCAGTGATCATGATCTGGGTGGTGCCGGCTTTCAAGGATGTATTCAAGAGTTTCGGCGCCGATTTGCCAGCGCCGACCTTGTTCGTGATGGCGATCTCGGATTTCTTCGTGCAATGGTGGTATCTGATTTTCGGCGTGACCTTTGGCGGTTTGTACCTGTTCTTCCAATCCTGGAAACGGTCGTTGAAGGTGCAGCAGACGATGGACCGGTTGCTGCTGAAGGCGCCGATTTTTGGCGCAGTGATCCGCAAGGCGACCATTGCGCGCTGGACCCGCACCCTGGCCACCATGTTCGCGGCCGGCGTGCCGCTGGTCGAATCGCTCGATTCGGTCGGCGGCGCTTGCGGCAATGCGGTGTACCTGGAGGCGACCAGAAGAATACAGACCGAAGTCAGCACCGGCACCAGCCTGACCGCTGCGATGCAAAATTCAGACGTATTTCCGAACATGGTCACGCAAATGGTATCGATCGGCGAGGAATCCGGCTCGCTCGACATGATGCTGGGCAAGGTCGCCGATTTTTACGAAGAAGAAGTCGATGATGCAGTAGCTTCGCTTTCCAGCCTGATGGAACCGCTGATCATGGTGATTCTCGGAGTGTTGATCGGCGGCCTGGTGATTGCGATGTACCTGCCTATCTTCAAATTGGGATCGGTGGTCTGATGCAGGAGTTTTCGTTCTTTGCCGCACCCGGCAATTCTCTGGGCGCTGCGCTGGCCGGCCTGTTTGGTCTGCTGATCGGCAGTTTTCTGAACGTGGTGATTTACCGCATGCCGAAAATGATGCAGCGCGAATCCGACAATTACGTCGCGCACGAAAGCGGCCTGAGCCTGCCGCACACGGACCGTTTCGATCTGATACTGCCGCCTTCCGCCTGCCCGCATTGCGGGCACCGGATCGGTGCACTGGAAAATATTCCAGTAATCAGTTATTTGCTGCTAAAGGGAAAATGCGGGTCTTGTCTGGCGCCGATTTCAGCCCGTTATCCGGTTATTGAGCTCCTGACAGCCGCGTTGTCGGCGCTGTTGATATGGCGTTTCGGTGCCGGCCTGGCAGGCTTGTCCACGCTGGCATTTGCCTATTTGCTTATTGCAATGACTTTCATCGATGCCGACACCCAATTGCTGCCCGACGACTTAACGCTGCCGCTGCTATGGACCGGATTGCTGGTAAATCTGAATGGCACTTTCACGCCGCTGTCGGATGCGGTGATTGGCGCAGTAGCCGGATATCTGATTTTGTGGAGTATTTATTGGGTGTTCAAATTTGCTACCGGCAAGGAAGGCATGGGTTACGGCGACTTCAAGTTATTGGCGGCGCTGGGAGCGTGGCTGGGCTGGGGCATGTTGCCGATGATCATCCTGCTGTCGTCAATAGTCGGCGCCACGGTCGGCATTTTCCTGATTGTATTTACCAAGCGCGGCCGCGACAACCCGATTCCATTCGGCCCTTATCTGGCTGGCGCAGGCATGATTGCATTACTTTACGGAAAATCAATCGCCGACAATACGTTGGGGATTTTGCTGTAAATAATTTTTCAGGGGAAGATATACAGTAACGTGTATTTTTATGATTCGCCTGAATTCATGCGCAAAAACCATGATTTTCTAACATACTCCCAGCTTATAAAATAAATTTAGGAAGCGGCCACCGCTTTCCCGCTCTGGAGGCATTCATGAAAAATCGATTCTCAGTCGGCCTGACCGGCGGCATCGGCAGCGGCAAGAGTACGGTAGCCGATCTGTTTGCCGCTCGCGGCGCAGCCATCATCGATACCGATCTGATTGCGCACCGCCTGTGCGCGCCGGATGGCGCGGCCATTGCCGTCATCCGTGCGACCTTCGGCCCCGCGTTCATTAGCGCCGATGGCGCAATGGACCGGGCCGCGATGCGCGACAAGGTATTTTCCGACCCGGCCGCAAAACAGCAGCTGGAAGCCATCCTGCATCCGCTGATACGGGACGAGACCGAACGCGCCGCACACCAGGCGCAGGGCGCGTATCTCATGCCGGTAGTGCCGCTGCTGGTCGAATCCGGCAATTGGGTGCGGCGTGTGACGCGGGTGCTGGTCGTCGATTGCCCGGAATCGCTGCAAATTGCGCGCGTCATGCAACGCAACCATTTGAGCCAAACCCAAGTGCGCGCGATCATGGCAAACCAGGCTTCGCGCGCACAACGTCTGGCTGCGGCAGACGACGTGATTGTCAATGATGCCGATGCCGAGGCTCTGGTGCCGCAAGTGGATCGCCTGCATGCGCTGTATCTATTGTTGGCAGCTAAATTTTCTCAACGTTTGTAATTTAAGCCCGCTTCGTTCAGAATCACACCATACTTAACCTTTACCGGGCTCCGCTTTGATTCTCTACGAATACCCTTTCAACGAGCGTATTCGCACGTTGTTGCGGTTGGAAGACCTGTACGAAAAATTCACTTTTTTCCTGCATCAGGAACATGCGCTGCAACATCATGTCGCCCTTTCCACCATTTTCGAAATGCTGGAAGTGGCCGGTCGTGCCGACCTGAAATCGGATCTGCTGCAGGAACTGGAGCGTCAGAAGCATACTTTGATCGGTTTTAAAAGCAATCCGAATGTAGAAGCCCGGCGGCTTGATGAAATCCTGCTCGAACTCGACCGCATCAGCACCGCGCTGATGGCCGCGCAAGGAAAAACCGGGCAAAACGTGCGCGACAATGAATGGCTAATGAGCATTCGCGGACGCACGATCATCCCCGGCGGTGCGTGCGAATTCGATTTGCCGTCGTATTACGCCTGGCAACATCGGTCGGCGCAACAGCGTTTTGATGATATATCCGAGTGGTTTTCGCCTTTATTGCCACTGTTCGAGGCATTGAATCTGGTGCTGCGGCTGTTGCGCGAATCGGGCAGCACCAGCAAGATCATCGCACAGTCCGGCACCTATCAGCAGATGCTGCAAGGCAAGGTATATCAGATGCTGCGGTTGACGATCGATGAAGAACTCAATTGCATCCCCGAAATTTCCGCCAACAAATACATGCTGTGGGTGCGTTTCGGTTGCCATGACGGCAGCATAAAGCCGAAAACCTTTGACGGCGATGTCCCGTTTGAGCTGACCTTGTGTAATTTTTGAGTGTATCCATGACTACTATCGTGAACTGTCCTACCTGCGGCTGCAAAGTCGAGTGGGTCGAAAAAAACCGCTTTCGTCCTTTTTTGCTCGGAGCGCTGCAAGCAAATCGACCTGGGTGCCTGGGCCGAAGAAAAATACACAATCCCCGCCGTCAATCCGAGCGAGGATATCGACGACGACGGCAAATTGCAGCCCTGAACCGAGCGCCATGTCACACGCACTGGTGGCTGCGCAATTATTGCTGATCGCATTGATCGCGTGGCCCAGCGCGCCGCTCGCAATCACCGTCACGGGCATTGCATTGCTGGTTCTGGGTGTGGGCGCAGCAGTGGCCGCACTGGCCGTAATGCCGGCACGCACCTTCAGCGTATTGCCGGAACCCAAAAGCAGCGGAGAACTGGTTACGCGCGGCATTTACCGCCATGTCCGGCACCCGATGTATCTGGCAGTTCTACTGTGCGGCATCGCCGCCGCTCTGGCATACGGCACTACTGCGAAATGGGTGTTGCTGGCGCTGCTGGCCGGCGTTCTGGCACTCAAGATCCGGCGCGAGGAACGCTTGCTGCTGGCCCGTTTTCCCGACTACGCCGCCTATCGCCAGAGAACCAGCGCGATCATTCCTTATCTTTTGTAGCAGACGGGTAACGCACAACATCCAGCCATTCCAGCAGCGGAATGGTGGCCGGCAACAATGGCGCCACCCCGACGCTGCCCTGCCATGCGAACGCCTGCCCTTCCAGGCTTTGCGGTTCGCCGCGCCATGCGCTGCTGAGGTAAAAATGCAGCCGCACATGGGCGTGCGGATAGATGTACTCGACGCCGCACCAAGGCTCGGCGGTCACGATTTCGATGCCGAGTTCTTCGATAAATTCGCGTTTAAGCGCATTCAGAATCGACTCGCCCGGCTCAACTTTACCGCCGGGAAATTCCCAATAGCCGGCGTACGGCTTGCCGGGTGGCCGCTGCGCCAGCAAAACATCGCCGTTTTGCTGCATGAGAATACCGACTGCGACCGCAATCGGGACTGGAGCGGATTCAGACATCGAATAATCCTAAAGAAATACTACATACCGTATTTAACAAACCCGCATTAAACGTATGCGGAAAATAGTGCATTTAAGAGCATACTCCGTCAATCGTTCATTCTTCCAGCATGATCGCGGGAAAACTGCCACGCTACGCGACCGGAGCGCGAGCCGCGCTGCAACGCCCAGCGCAGCGCATCGGCGCGGGCTGCAGCAATCTGATCGGCATCGCAGCCGAACGAAGCCAGCCAGTGCGCGACGATTTCGAGATAATCGTCTTGCTTGAACGGATAAAACGATACCCACAGCCCGAAGCGCTCGGACAGAGAGATTTTTTCCTCGACCGTTTCGCCCGGATGCAAATCGCCGTCGTCGCTGCGCTTGTAGGTTTCATTGTCTGCCATGCGTTCCGGCAACAGATGACGCCGATTGGACGTGGCGTAAATCAGCACGTTGTCGGATTGCGCGGCGATGCTGCCGTCGAGCGCGACTTTCAGCGCCTTGTAACCGCCCTCGCCTTCTTCGAAGCTGAGGTCGTCGCAAAAAACGATGAAGCGCTCGGGCCGATTGGCCACCAGATCGACGATATCGGGCAAATCGGCCAGATCGGCCTTGTCGACTTCGATCAGGCGCAGGCCTTGCGCTGCATAGCGGTTCAGGCAAGCCTTGATCAACGAAGACTTGCCGGTGCCGCGCGCGCCGGTCAGCAGCACATTATTGGCCGGCCGCCCCTCGACGAATTGCCGGGTGTTTTGCTCGATCTGCTGCTTTTGCGTCCCGATATTGTGCAAGTCCTGCAAATCGATGGCGGCGATATGCGCGACCGGTTGCAGAAAGCCGGTCGCCTGGCCGGACCGCTTACGCCAGCGGAATGCGGTAGCGCGATTCCAGTCGGTGGCGTGAGCCGGCGGCGGCAGGATTGCCTCCAGGCGCGCGAGCAAGCTTTCAGCGCGCATCAAAAATTGGTCGAGTGGTGTCATGGCGGAAAACGGTGAAAGGAAGAGAAGCCAGGCCCGGCGATGCGCCGGGCCTGGCAATTACAACCGCTAAGAGTTAAGAGCGGTAATCGGCATTGATGGTCACATAGTCGTGCGACAGGTCGCAAGTCCAGACCGTGGCGTTGGCTTCGCCGCGCGCCAGCGTGACGCGCACCGTGATTTCGCTTTGCTGCATCACGCGCTGACCATCGTGCTCCTGATAGTCGGGATTGCGGCCGCCATTCCTGGCGACCCAGACATCGTCCAGATACAGGTTCAGCCGGCTGACGTCGAGATCGTCGACGCCGGCATAACCGATTGCGGCCAGTATGCGGCCCAGGTTCGGGTCGGACGCGAAAAAGGCAGTCTTCACCAGCGGTGAATGGGCAATCGAGTACGCGATCTTGCGGCATTCCTCGACGGTTTTGCCCTGCTCCACCGTGATCGTCATGAACTTGGTCGCGCCTTCGCCATCGCGCACGATCGCCTGCGCCAACTGTTGCGCCAGAACGGTCACCGCCTGCGCCAGCGCCGCGTATTCGCTGGAACCGATATCGTTGATTTCCAGCGCGGCGGTGCCGGTGGCGATCAGCATGAACGAATCGTTGGTCGAAGTGTCGCCATCGATAGTGATGCAATTGAACGAGGTATCGGCGATTTGCTTGACCAGATGATCGAGCACCGGCTGCGCCACCTTCGCATCGAACGCCAGGAAACCCAGCATGGTCGCCATATTCGGCTTGATCATGCCGGCTCCCTTGCTGATGCCGGTCATCGTGACCGTGACGCCATTGATCGCCACGCTGGATGACGCAGCCTTGGGCTGGGTATCGGTGGTCATGATCGATTCGGCCGCATTGAACCAGTTGTCCTCGGCCAGATTGGCAATTGCCTGCGGCAGACCGGCGACGATGCGCTGCACCGGCAACGGCTCCAGGATCACGCCGGTGGAAAACGGCAAGATCTGCGTCGCATCGCAGCCGAGCAAGCCAGCCAGCGCAATGCAGGTCGCATTGGCATCGGCCAGACCGGATTCGCCGGTGCCGGCATTGGCGTTACCGGTATTAACGACCAGTGCGCGCACTCCCTTGCCGGACTGCGCAACCGCAGCCAGATGGGCTTTCGAGACCTGCACTGGCGCCGCGCAAAAACGATTGGTGGTAAAGACGCCGGCAACGGTAGCGCTGTCAGCCAGTTGCAGCACCAGCAAATCCTTGCGGTTGGGTTTTTTCACGCCGGCTTCAGCATGGCCGAGCAGGATGCCCGATACCGGCTTGAGGTCGGCAGCGAGCGGGAGAGGAGAATTGACAGCCATGGTATGAGCACTCTAGCGATTGACGAAAAACGTATTGTAATCGTTATGCCGCAAGTTGCTGGTCAACACAAAACGGAAAGCACGATTCTCCGCTCCATTAAAAAAGACGGGCAAGCCCGTCTTTTTATACGAAACAACTGCAGCCGTTTATACCAGCTTGCCGTGGCATTGCTTGTACTTCTTGCCGCTGCCGCAAGGGCAAGGATCGTTGCGCCCGACTTTCGCCACTTCGCTGACATCGGGGCGCTGCACGCCTGTTCCCGGCTGAGCCGTAGGTGCCAGCAAATCTTCCGGCGCCGCATTCGCATCGAAATCCGCATGCTGGTAATGCACGTTTTCGACATGCGATTGCGCCAGATCCAGTTCGGCCGCCTCGATTTCTTCGCGCGACTGGATGTGTACCGTCATGATGACTTTGGTCACATCGTGCTTGATCAAATCGAGCATCTGACCAAACAATTCAAACGCTTCGCGCTTGTATTCCTGTTTCGGATTCTTTTGCGCGTAACCGCGCAAGTGAATACCCTGGCGCAGGTGATCGAGCGCCGCCAGATGTTCGCGCCAGTGCGAATCGACGCTTTGCAGCATTACGCTGCGCTCGAAACCGGCAAACGGCTCGCGCCCGACAATCGCAACCTTGGCGTCGTATGCACCAGTGGCGGCCTGCAATGTACGCTCCAGCAAGTCTTCGTCGGACAGGTTGGTTTCGGTTTCGAGCATGTGCGTCAGCGGCAATTCAATCTGCCATTCGTTGGCCAGCACCGCTTCCAGCCCCGGAATATCCCATTGCTCTTCCATCGACTCGGCCGGTACATAGGCACGGAACATGTCGGTAAACACGCCGTTGCGCAAAGACGCAATCATTTCCGACACATCGCTCGATTCCAGCAATTCGTTACGCTGGGTATAAATTACCTTGCGCTGATCATTGGCGACATCGTCGTATTCCAGCAATTGCTTGCGGATGTCGAAGTTGCGCGCTTCGACCTTGCGCTGCGCCGATTCGATCGAGCGCGACACGATGCCGGCCTCGATCGGCTCGCCTTCCGGCATTTTCAGGCGATCCATGATCGCACGCACCCGGTCGCCGGCAAAAATGCGCAGCAGCGCGTCATCCAGCGACAGGTAAAAGCGTGAGGAACCGGGGTCGCCCTGGCGCGCGGCACGACCGCGCAACTGGTTGTCGACCCGGCGCGATTCATGTCGCTCGGTACCGATGATGTGCAGGCCGCCGGCTGCCAGCACCTGGTCGTGCAGCGCTTGCCAGCCGTTGCGTAGCTCCAGCGCGCGCGCCTGTTTGTCGGCATCGGATATGGACGGGTCGGCTTCGATGGTTTGTATCGCATTTTCGACGTTGCCGCCCAGTACGATATCGGTACCCCGACCGGCCATGTTGGTCGCAATCGTGATCGCTTTCGGGCTGCCGGCCTGGGCGATGATCTCGGCTTCACGCGCATGCTGCTTGGCGTTGAGGACGTTGTGCGGCAACTTGGCCTTATCCAGAATGCTGGACAGAAGCTCCGAATTTTCAATCGAAGTGGTGCCCACCAGCACCGGCTGACCGCGCGCATAACAATCCTGAATATCCTTCAGCATCGCCTGGTATTTTTCTTCAGAAGTCTTGTAGACCTGATCTTGCTTATCCTTGCGCTGGTTCGGCTTGTTTTGCGGAATTACCACCGTTTCAAGAGCGTAAATCTCCTGGAATTCGTAGGCTTCGGTATCGGCAGTGCCGGTCATGCCGGCCAGCTTGCCGTACATGCGGAAATAATTCTGGAACGTGATCGATGCCAGCGTCTGGTTTTCGTTTTGAATCTTGACGCCTTCCTTCGCTTCCACCGCCTGGTGCAAGCCGTCGGACCAGCGGCGGCCGGTCATCATGCGGCCGGTGAATTCATCGACGATGACGACTTCGCCGTTTTGGACCACGTAATGCTGATCCTTGAAATACAGTGCATGAGCGCGCAATGCCGCATACAGATGGTGCACCAGCGAAATGTGGGTCGCGTCATAAAGCGAACCGCCTTCGGCCAACAATCCCATCTCGGTCAGAATTTGTTCGGCCTTTTCGTGGCCGGCTTCGGTCAGCAGCACCTGATGCGCTTTCTCGTCCTTGGTGTAATCGCCGGGCACTTCGACCTTGCCCTTGCCGTCCGGCGTTTCTTCGCCAATCTGCAGCGTCAGCAGTTTGGGTAATTCATTGATTTTGTAATACAGATCGGTATGATTTTCCGCTTGGCCCGAGATGATCAGCGGCGTGCGCGCTTCATCGATCAGAATCGAATCGACTTCATCGACAATCGCGAAATTGAGGCCGCGCTGGACCCGCTCCGACGCTTCGAACACCATGTTGTCGCGCAGATAATCGAAGCCGAATTCGTTGTTGGTGCCGTACGTGATATCCGCTGCATACGCAGCCTGTTTGCTGTCGTGATCCATCTGCGACAGATTGACGCCGGTCGACAAGCCGAGCCAGCCGTACAGCCGTCCCATGCCGGTAGCGTCACGCTGCGCCAGATAGTCGTTGACGGTAACGATGTGCACGCCCTTGCCGGTCAGGCCATTCAGGTACGACGCCAGAGTCGCCATCAGGGTTTTGCCCTCGCCGGTACCCATTTCTGCAATCTTGCCCTGGTGTATCACCATGCCGCCGATCAGCTGGACATCGAAATGGCGCATCTTGAGCACCCGCTTGCTGGCTTCGCGGCACACCGCAAACGCTTCCGGCAACAGGTCGTCAATTTTTTCGCCATTGGCAATGCGCTCCCTGAAGGCCGGGGTCTTGGCCTGCAATTGCGCATCCGAGAGTTTTTCCATCTCCGCTTCAAGCGCATTGATCTCACGGACGGTTTTTTGATATTGCTTGAGCAGGCGCTGGTTGCGACTGCCGAAAATCTGGGTCAGTAATGACATACTTGGATTCTAAAAAAGCGCCGGAAAAATGACTCGATGCATCTGCACTGCGCATTTACACTGCATAACTGCTGGCATCGGGCCGGACTATGTCGAACATTGGATTTTAGCATGCGATTTTCTGCATATTGGGCTAAGCGCAACGGAAACAATGCCCAATTGCTCATGCCGCTCCACGAAAACCGGTGACAAAACTGCATTTCACGCCGGAGAGCCGGTCGGACTGTAGCGGATATGGTAAGGTTCCGCGAATGCGTTCCCCCTCCTATACCCCCTATCAGCGCAGCGCCCGTCCCAGCCAAGCTGCGCGCACGCCCTTGGAAGCGAAAGATTTTTTGCGGGTGCACGACAAGATGGCGGCGCTGATGCCGACTATCACCAGAATGGCGGCGCTGCAAACGGATTGCGCAGCGGCGCTGCCGGCGATGTTCGAAGCATGTGCAATTGTGCAATTCGAATCCGGCC
>Ga0366812_1045_pt1 | contig 17666 bp, 9 predicted proteins | sample TotcelN113001N14_FD_207021 | JGI IMG/M metagenome (GOLD analysis project Ga0366812, IMG submission 207021) | Enriched cells from coal bed in the Powder River Basin, Montana, United States - Total cells N11 rep3 HSBNCT.N11.300.1.N14 ... | reverse complement strand
CTGTTCGCTGTCCCTGCCAAGCGCGTCCAGATGGCGCTCCAAATGAATCCGGGCTTCGGTCAGCGTGCCTGTCTTGTCGGTGCAGAGCACATCCATGCTGCCCAAGTTGTGAATTGCAGCCAGCTGCTTGACGATCACTTTGTGTCTCGCCATGCGCAACGCGCCACGCGACAGGGTCACGGTGACGACCATGGGCAGCAATTCCGGCGTCAATCCAACGGCAAGCGCGATCGCAAACAGGAACGACTCCATAAACGGACGCTGAAAGAGGGCATTAATCAGAAATACGAACAGGACCAAGAGAATTGTCAGTCGCATGATCAGCATGCCAAACTGGTGCGTCCCAATTGAAAAACTGGTTGGCGGAGGCGTGCTTTCGAGCGAATAGGCGATTTTGCCGACGGCCGTATCGTCGCCGGTACGGCAAACGAATGCCTTGCCCATGCCGCTGATGACCGACGTGCCCATGAAGACGGCATTGGAAGCCTCGGCCAGATCTTCCACGGCTACCTGCAGATCCCCCGCCTTTTTCTCGACAGGATAGGACTCGCCGGTCAGCAGCGACTGGTTAATGAAAAAATCCCTTGCCTCGATCAGGCGGCAGTCGGCCGGCATCAGGTCGCCAGCAGAAAGCATGACCACGTCTCCCGGCACAAGCTGCGACATCGGCAATTGCGTGGACCTGCCGTCGCGCATGACTGTCGTACTGACTTCGACGCTCTGCTTCAATCTTTCAGCCGCCTGGCTGGCTCGGTATTCCTGATAGAAATCGAGCGTTACCGACAATAACACGATGATCCAGATGATCGCAAAGCCCGTTATCTCGCCAGTAAAGGCGGAAATGAGGCTTGCCGCAAGCAGGATCAGCACAAGGGGATTCTTGAAGTGGCGCAGGTATTGAATGGCCAGTCCATTGCCGCCGCGGGCTTGAAGTACATTGGGGCCAAAGCGCATCATGCGCGCCTGCGCATCTGCCGTGCTTATTCCCGCCGGATCGAGTTGCAGCTGGGCCTGGAGGGCGTCGAAAGGCAGATTCCAGAAAAACCGTTCCTGTTCGGTACTGTTCATGGGCATATGTCCCTAATCGCAGTGGTTCAAGAGCGTGTCGTCCATCAAGCCTGACAGCAGTTCGCATGAGCTTGGCGCAATCCGGCACTATCGGACGGCAAAGTGCGTTCTCCATGTGGAATAGAGCGGCGCTTTCCATCTCGGACAAAGCAACGCCGGAATCTTTTTGCATCGAGTACAGGATCACTCAGTTTGATTGCGATGTCATGCCTGTCGGGCTCGACTGTGACGAATGCACAACATCAGCCTCAAAGCCGGACAGCCTTTGCCGGCTTCGAGGGGAACGTCACTTGTCCGGAACGGTGGCTTGAGGCGCAACCGGCCGCACGCTTATTTCGACCGAGTGCTGCCTGTGGTCGTCCGTCATAGTGATCGCATTGCCTTCGACCTCGGTGCCGTCGACTACGATGCGATGGACCTCCGACCTTATGACGGTAATATCGTAACCGGTTTCGCGATAGCGATAGCGCAGCTTGAATGATTCCCAGTCGACAGGGAAGCAGGGGGCAACCGTAAGCCGGTTTCCATCCAGCGCCAGTCCCAGCAGCGACTCGATAATCAGCCGATACATCCACCCGGACGAACCTGTGTACCAGGTCCAGCCGCCGCGTCCCGTATGCGGAGCAACAGCATAAACATCCGCCGCAACAACATACGGTTCGACCTTGTAGACATCGACCTGGGCCGGGGTCAGGGCATGATTGACCGGATTGATGAGCCGGAACAGTTCCCACGCACGCCGGCAGTCGCCCATCTGCGCAAATGCCATGACTGCCCAGACTGCCGCATGCGTGTACTGCCCGCCATTTTCCCTGACGCCGGGCAAGTATCCTTTTATATACCCTGGATTCAGGTCGGACTTGTCGAATGGCGGATCGAGCAACTGAATCAATCCGCTGTCGCGGCGCACCAGGCGCTGGTCCAGCGCGTTCATTGCCATGCGGCTGCGTTCTTCATCGCCGGCCTTGGACAATACCGCCCAACTCTGGGAGATGGAGTCGATCTGGCATTCCTGGTTAGAAGCCGATCCGAGCGGTGTGCCATCGTCGAAATAGGCGCGACGGTACCATGATCCGTCCCATGCGTTGTCGTTTAATCTTTGCCGCAGTTCGGCGGACTCTTTGCGGCAGCGTTCTGCAAACCCGGGGTCGCCATGCAAGTCGGCCAGTTCGGAAAAACGCGTCAACACTTCGTACAGGAAGAATCCGAGCCAGACGCTTTCTCCCTGGCCTTTGTCGCCGACCTTGTCCATGCCGTCGTTCCAGTCCATTGAGCCGATCAGCGGCAACCCATGCACGCCGAACCGCAGTCCGTGCAGGATGGCGCGCGTGCAATGCTGGTACAGGGTTTCGCTTAATGACGATCGAGCAGGCAGATCGTAATAGGAATCTTCTTCCGCATGCAACGGACGTCCTTCGAGCAAATTCACTTTTTCGTCCAGCACGCCGGTATCGTGTGTGCCGAGAACGTATCTGCAGGTTGCCAGCGGCAGCCACAAATAGTCGTCCGAACACTTGGTGCGCACGCCTCGCCCGCTCGGCGGGTGCCACCAGTGCTGCACATCGCCCTCCTGGAATTGGTGCGCGGCGAAGCGCAACAGCGTCTCGCGCGTCAGTTGCGGCTGTGTATGGATGACTGCCATGGAGTCCTGCAGCTGATCCCGGAAACCGAAAGCGCCGCCGGACTGGTAATAGCCGCTTCGCCCCCACATGCGGCATGCGATGGTCTGGTACATGAGCCAGCCGTTCGCCAGCATGTTAAGGGAAATGTCGGGAGTTTCGACTTCGACCGCTCCAAGCGTGCGCTGCCAGTATTGCCGCACCTGCTGCAGCGTGTCGTCTGCGGCATCCGGATTGCGGAAGCGGTGCACGAACTGGCTGGCATCGGCGCTGCGCCTGCCGGCAGTGCCGAGCATGAATATGATCTCGCGTTCCTGTCCGTCGGCCAGCCTGAATGGCACCATGATGGCGGCGCACGGGTCCAGTCCGGCGCCGACCCGGTCTGAGAGGCGGGTGCGTTTCATGGCAGCCGGATTCTGCATTGTGCCGTTGCGGCCGATGAACTCGGTGCGGTTGCCGCTGACGGTTTTGGTCGGCGCGTCGACTGCGAAAAAGGCAATCCGATCCGAGAATTCGGTGTTGTACGCATTGCGCGCAAAGATAGCGCCGCTGACCGGGTCGACCTCGGTAATCACATACATGAGCGATTTTTCGCGCAGGTCCCCCAGCACCCATTCTACATAGCCGGTGGCGGACAGGGTGCGCGCAGAGCCTGACTGGTTGCGCACTTTCAGCACTGAATACTTGATCGCGGAATCAGGCGCGACATATACCTTCAGTTCCGATTGGATGCCGTCTTCGTCATGCTCAAAGATGCTGTAGCCGAAGCCGTGTCTGCTTGTATAAGAACCGCTTCCGCGGCACGGCAGCGGTGAAGGCGACCAGAAGTGGCCGGACTCTTCGTCGCGCAGGTAAAATGCTTCGCCGCCGGCATCGGTGACGGGGTCGTTGTGCCATGGCGTCAACCGGAATTCATGCGCATTTTCGTGCCAGGTGTAGGATTGCCCATTTTCCGTTATGACGCAGCCGAACTGCTGGTTTGCCAGAACATTTACCCATGGCACCGGCGTCTGCTTGTTTTGCGTAGTGATGATTACGTATTCTTTGCCGTCCGGCGAGAATCCTCCGGTTCCGTTGAAAAGAAGAAGATCGGCGCGCTGCTCCGCAGCCGGGATGAGCGGGACATATGCGCGGGTAGGGGAAAGCAGCGGTATCAGGCGCCGTTCTTTCTGCTGGCCTCGATTGATCTGGATTGCCAGCGGACCCTCGCTGTCCGAAATGATGATTCTCGCAACAGTAGAAATCAGAACCCGGTCCTCGTTCGAGATCTGTTCCGCCTGGCGCACAAAAATGCCGCCAGACCGGTTGAGCGCATTGGCAATCGTACTGGAAGCAACCAATCCGATAAGCTGTTCCTGAAGCATCTGGCGGTAACTGGCATGGTCTTCGTTCCAGATGACCAGATCGACTGTCAGTCCTTTCATGTACCAGTAAGCATGGGCTTGCACGATCTGGCGCGCCAGGTCGATGCTTTCCTGGCTCTGAATCTGCAGCAACACTATCGGCAGGTCGCCTGAAATAGCATGGCTCCACAAGCCGGATTGGCCGCGGTTGTTCTTGATAAGAACACCCTTTTCGGCACGGTGCTGCGAGTTGGCAAAGAGGAGGGAACTGGCAAGCTTGGCATAAAGCTGCGCATCCGATTCGCTGGCGTTCAATTGGCGCAGCACTGCCTGGCCGTGCGTCCATGCCATCTCGAATACCCGGTCTGCAAGGGAACGGTCATCGTATTTGTCGATCAGGCGCAGGCAAGCTTCGCGGCTTTCGGCAACGCCGCAGACGTAGTCGATAGTGGCATCCTGATCCGGTTGCAGCGTAATGCGATACCGGATGGCCGCGATCGGATCAAGCACGGAGCCGTCGCTCCCGGAAAGGTCGGATCTTGCGAGCATAGCCTGGGGAGCGGAAGTATCGTTTCCGCGGCCTATGAATTTCATGCGATCCGTCTCGAACGAGATTTCCGCATTGCCGGCATCATGCGCAACCAGCATATGGAACAGGTACGGAGGTTTTTCATCGACCGAGCGAGGCCTTCTGGTCGCCAGAATGGCCCGCTGTTCACGCGCGACTTCGGTTTGCACGAACAGCTTGCTGAATGCCGGATGGGCCGCATCTGCATTTCTGGGCGCCAGTACAATCTCGGAATAGCTGGTGATCTCGATCGTCCTGGTATGAGCCGATCGATTGATGATGCGGTTGCGGCGCAATTCGATGTCGTCTTCCGGGGAAACCACGATATCGGTATGTGTTTCGATTTCGTGGTCCAGAGAACGGAACTCGGCCCGTCCTTCAGAAAAAATCACTTCATAATTTTCAGGCTGGCTACGCACAGGCTGGTAAGACGTCGACCAGAACGTGCCTGTCTCCATGTCGCGGAGGTAGAAGAACGTGCCCCAATTGTCGCGTGTGGCGTCTTCTTTCCAGCGCGTGATGGCAATGTCCTTCAGCAAGCTGTAGCCGCCGCCGGAATTTGTGATCATGACGTGGTAGTTGCCGTTGGACAGCAACTGCACTTCCGGCAATGCCGTGTTTGCGCTGTTTAGTACGCGCATCGGCATTTCAACCGGAATCGAGGTGGTTCTGATTTCGGCCAGAGTAGGCGCCTCGGCAGCGACCGCGGCAGCTTTCGGCACTCTTTCGTGCAGCAGCGGGATTGTTGCCTTGAACCAGGGGTTGGACTCGAACCGTTTTTGCATCGGGCGATCGCGTAGCCGGTAGAGCAGCGACAGCAATCCCATGCCCTGATGGTGCGCCATGTAAGACTGGACAATGGCATTGGTCTGGCCGCGCGGCAATCTTGACGGCGTATAGTCGATTGCTTCGTAGAGCCCGTATGTTCCTGAAAATCCTTCTTTCTTCATCCGTATCAGGTTGTCGCACGCTTCCCTTGGCAATATCATCAGCGCCAGCATGGATGCATAGGGAGCAATCACCAGGTCGTCCCCCAGACCGCGCTTCAACCCCAGACCGGGAACGCCGAAGGCGCGGTACTGGTAGTTCAGCCTGGCGTCGAAGGCATAGTACCCGGATTCGGATATTCCCCATGGCACGCCGCGCTGCGCGCCGTAATCGATCTGTTTTTTGACCGCAGCCTTGAAGGTATGGTCGAGCAGCGTGTTTTCATAATTCGGCATCACAAGCGACGGCATCAGGTATTCGAACATCGAGCCGCTCCATGACAGCAGTACCGATTCCCTGCCGGCGACGGTCAGGTTGCGGCCCAATGCAAACCAGTTCTCCTGCGGCAGTTGACCTTGCGCAATCCCGACAAAGCTGCAAAGCCTGGCTTCCGATGCGAGCAGGTCGTAATAACTTGCATCCAGCCGCCGCTCGCTCATGTTGTACCCGATCGACAGCAGATTGGTCGCCTGGTCGAAAAGAAAACCGAATTCCATTTGCCCGAATTCGCCTGCCTTCAAGGCAAGGCGCTCAGCCAGGGATAGTTCTTCTCTTGCGTGCAGGCTGCCTTGCGCCACCAGCCGGGTTAACTCTTCAAGCAGCGCCTTGTCTTCCTGCGAGCCGTCGCTATGCAATTTTTCGATTGCCGGCCCGACCTCGTGCTCCAGGGCCGCCAGTTCACGCCAAGTGCAAATCGTATCGATGCCATGTACGCTTAGGAGCGGTTCAGGGATCGAAGGCAGGGATGCCCATGGAGCCAGCGCTTTCAATTCATCCATGGCGTCCCTGCATTGCTTTGCCAGCGCCAGCGCCCAACCGGCCGGCTCTGAATCGCCGGAAAAAGATGACGCCGTGAGCCCGTTCGCATCGCTGGCGAATTGTTCCAGCAGGCCGTGCGCCGTCCTCAAGCCGAGAGGGACCTGAAGCATGGCTGCATCCAGTTTTTTCTCAAATTCGTCCAGTCGCGGACCGCCGGATTTTCCGGAAGTTTCCCTGATTAACATGAAAGTATCGCGGATGCCTTCGATCAGGCGGTCGCTAAAAACCGGCTGGTCTGGCATGGATTGCAAGCCCGGACACAGCGTCAGCAAGTGCCCGACCAGATTGCCGCTATCGACCGACGATACATAAACAGGGTTCTGCAGCGGCTTCAGCGTATGCGTGTCATACCAGTTATAGAAGTGGCCCTGATGCCGTTCAAGCATTTCCATCGTATCGAACGTTTTCTGGGTGCGCTTCATGAAGATTCCGGCAGGAATGTAGCCGAAATCGTAGGCTGTCAGGTTGGCGAGCAAGGACAGCCCGATATTGGTCGGCGAAGTCCGGTGCGCCACTACGCAAGCCAGCTCCGTCTGGATATTATCCGGAGACGCCGAATACTCATCTATAAGGCAGTAGGAAGGAATGTCCTGAACGTTATCGGGCGGCAGCCAGTTGTCTTCCGGACCGACGTAAGTTTCAAAAAAAGCCCATATCCTGCGCGCCAGCTTGCGCAGGAAAACGGTTTGTTCATCACTCAAGGCTTCCTCTTTCCGAACCGACGGAACGCTGATGAGCCAGGCAACCGCAGGTGAAACCAGCCACAGGAGCAAAAAAATCAAGGCGACGGGCAGCGCGGACCGATTCACGGCGAACAGGGCGACCGCAACAGCAAGTGCAAGCGTGGGCGCAAACCACATCAAACGGAGATAGGCTGCAAATTCTGCCTTAACTTCATGGTCCGGTTCGCTGTAGGTATTCCATTCAAGCAGATTCTGGTGAGAAACGAACATTCGCCACAATGTCCGCAGTATCGCATCCAGGCTGAAGTAAGCCTCGTAAGGCAGAAAGGCCAGATTCAGCAGCGCATTGGAAAAATGACTGCTGGCTGATTGCATGACAGCGGACAGATGCTGCGCAGGCAGATTTTCCTGTGGCTTGCGCAACAGATCCGTCAAGGAAGCAAGCAAAGGCTGAATCAGGATGACCGCAAGCAGCGCCCCCGTCCAGCGCCAGGGAGATGCCATGGAAAGCCATCCCCATACGAACAGGAGCACGATCGACGGCGCAACCAGGCTGCGCCGCAAATTATCGAACAGCTTCCAGCGCGACAATCCCGACAATGGATTGCTCGCGTGTTTCTTGCCGTCGCAGGTCGCGGCACATGGCACAACCGGCATCAGCCAGGGCAGAAGCTGCCAGTCTCCGCGGATCCAGCGATGCCGGCGCATTATATCGGTTTCATAGCGGGACGGATGCTTTTCGTACAACTGCGCATCGCTCAGCAGGCCGGAGCGCGCATAGCATCCTTCCAGCAAATCATGGCTCAGAATCCGGTTTTCCGGAATTTTTCCATGTAGCGCCGACTGTACGGCATCAACATCATAAATTCCTTTGCCTATGAAAGAGCCTTGCCGGAATACGTCCTGGTACACATCCGAAACAGTACGGGTGTAGGGATCTATGCCGGCTTCGCCGCTGCCCAGTCTTTCATAAGCGGAAGCGTTGCTGCCCGGCAGGCTATAGGTTATGCGCGGCTGAAGGATGCCGTATCCTTGGTCGACAATCCCCTTGCCGGCATCGCTGCGAGCCCGATTCAGCAGATGAGCCATCGTTCCCACAAACTGCTTTGCCGTATCGCGCAATAACTGGGTATCGCTATCCAGCGTAATCACATACCGTATATCGGCCAAGCCATCCGTATTCCCGACAATAGCCGAGAACCTGTCTTTTGCGCCGCCGCGCAAAAAGACATTCAGCTCTTCCAGCTTGCCCCTTTTTCGTTCGTACCCCATCCATTTTTTTTCCTCGGCATTCCAGCGGCGCGGACGGTGAAGCAGTAGGAAAGGGGAGTGGGAATTGGCTGCATATTTCTGGTTCAATTCCTCAATATGACGCCTTGCCTGCTCCAGCAATGGTTCGTCTTCTGGCGTCGTTTCGGTATCGGCATCGGTAAAGTCGCTCAATAGGCAAAAGAGCAGATTGGGATCGCGATTGGCCAGGTAGCGTACCTCCAGCGCATCGCACAGTTCCTCAACGGCATCCGGACTGGACAGTATTGAAGGGACCACTGTCAGCGTGCGGCAATCGGAAGGAATGGCCTTTGAGAAGTCCATGCGAGGCAGCTGGTGCGGTTTGGCCACCAGTGTCGCCAGCCAATTCACGATCGAGGATGCCAATTGGCTAGCAGCTATCAGTATGCCAATGACGATCAGCGCGAAAGCCCAGCTTCGCGCCCCGGCAGGATTTGCTTCATGCAGCAAGATTCCGGTAAAGATGGCGGTAAACAGGAGAATGCCGCCAAGGTAAGCGAAGAACGGCGTGCAAATGTTCCATCTCTTGATCGCTTCCAGCGGCTTCCTGCGCATGGACGTCGCTACTTCAAGCTCCGGCAAGCCCTTGTCGATCAGGTAATAACCGACGTGAGCGGCTGGATCGTCCGCATTTGAACTGACGGATTTTTCCCGGGCGAATTGTACCGCCCGGTCTGCAACCTCTGCTTCCGACATCGGGCTGCGCTTGGCGATTTTTTCGATTACATGGCGATAGTTGTCGCGGCTGGCAAAGTCCATCTGCCTGTAAACGTCAAGCGGATCGCTTCTCAAGCTTCGTTCCACCACGCTCATCGATTCCACGAACTCGCGCCAGTCCATAGTTCCCAGAAAACGAAGACTGCCGATACTGTTACTTAGACTGACCTGATCCGCTGCCTGTTGTTGCGTTTCCTCGACAATGAGCTGCTCGATCGTCATCCCTGACTCGGACAGGCGCTGGGAAATCCAGGTCAGAGGAAGGGAAAGCATGGTGTTCTGGCTTTGCAACCGGCGCGTCAGTTCCGCTACAAACGAGCTGTCCATCGGCGGATTGGATCGCGCCAGGTCGGCGACTTCCAGTATCAAGTTGCTGGGGTCTCTTTCGGCAACGTCCATCAGCCTGTCGACCCACGTTTCGGCCAAGGCATGATTGGCCCTGGTCGCGGCCAGCCGTGTTGCCACACGCCGCAAATTTTCTATCAGCGCCAGCCTCAGCATGATGGGGACAGCCCACAATTCTCCCAATGCAAGCGTTGAGGCTTCCTGGTAAGAAGAGACGAAGTGGCACATGCTGGCCATTTCAACCTTACCGTCGCCGTGGGATACGATTTCCAGCGCAAGGTCATACACTCTTGGATAACCCGCCGACGGGCCGCCAGCCAGGCGCGGCAATTCTCTGCTGTATCCTTTTGGCAAGTGTTTTCTGGCTATGCGGATCTGCTCTTCAATCAGGTAGTAATTGTCCAGCAGCCATTCCGCCGCCCGCGTAATCTGGCTTTTTTCCTTTGTTGCTGCAGCTAGCAAGCTGAAAATGTCGCTGATTATCGCTTCGTTTTCAGCGAGCCTCGGCAGAAGCTTATCTTTGTTTTCCTGCTTGCTCAGCGTGTGGGACTTTGCGAGAAATTTGCCGTACTGACCCATCTGGGTGGCGCTAAGCAACTCGGAGCGCAGCGGCGTTTCCTCAGTCGCATATTTTACGTTGCTGCGCTCTCCTGCCGTTCTTTTGAGAGCGCGCAGATAGTTCATGAGAATATTTTTGTATTGTTTCAATTCAGTCAACTCTTTTTGATAATTGCTGTGGGCGATCTAATTTCCTCCGCTACCTTCTCAATAAATCACCTATCGATATTTATTGAAAATCAACAAAAAATCGTTTTGGGGTTGCCGCCCGCTATAACGCGGGGAGTTCGCGCTAATATGGCATGCGTAATGAAAGTGAACGAATACGGAGCCGAATGATCGAAGGGTTTAAGCTTGGTGTGGGCCGAAGCGGGACGTAAACAAGGTGCGACGGGCCTCCTGGAAAAGTCATGGGAAATGCGACTTAAACGCGGCGACTGCCGACTATCTTGTACAATTCGATGTGTTTCTCCGAAGGGCGGCTTGGTCCGGTCCCTACACGTACCGCCCCAATCGCTCTTGAATATCGGGTTTTTCCACCCTGTTTGTGGTAATCTTTCAATCGTGCGGATTCCGTTCATGAATCATTTGAGGCGCAAAGTCCCAAAGCCACGGATGGTTAGCATATGGAATATGATGCGCTGCTATTGATTTTCCTCTGCAGCAAAATAATGCCGGTTCAGCTGTCAAAGCTTCACGCATGGCTGGAAAATGCGGCATTCTCAATGTGGACTCCGATAGTTACAGCCTGATGGCTGCGTTGAAAATATTTTCTAAACAAGAAACAGGCGGCTTCCCGAAATACGCGTTTATGGATATTGCTGAGGCTAAAAAAGTCCTCGAGACGGCATTGTTATGCGCTCAGGAACCTTTATCCATGCATGACATGAGGGATCTGTGCGTCCTTGACGGCGAAAGCGGCAAGCCGATGGGGAACCCGGAGATCCGGCAAATCCTGGAAGAGCTGGAAAAGGATTGGTCTGGCAAGGGACTGGAGATTGTCCAGTTGGCGAGCGGCTGGCAATTTCAGAGCCGTCCCGAAATGAAACGGTACCTGGACCGGCTTCACCGCGAGAAACCGCAGAAATACTCGCGCGCCACCCTGGAGACGCTGGCAATCATCGCGTACAACCAACCGGTTACCAGGGGCGATATTGAAAGCATCCGCGGGGTCACCGTGAATTCGCAGGCGATCAGGATGCTGGAAGAGCGGGGCTGGATAGAAACTGTCGGGCATCGAGACGTGCCGGGGCGGCCGGCATTGCTGGCTACCACGGCGCAATTTCTGGATGACCTTGGACTGGTTTCCCTGGAACAGTTGCCTGCTCTGCTTGAGCTTGATCAGGATGGCAGGCAAGGCGGCGATATTGATGCTTTGCAGCAAGCGCACTCCCATTTGGCTGTCGAATTGTTCCAGGCCGCAGGCCGACTGGTCGAAGACAACGCGGAGAATGCCTGAACAGATGCTGCGCAGGAATGCGCTAGCCTGTATAGAATGAGATTGATAATAGATGGATTCTTCTTGCCCCACCGGGGAAACAAGGATTTTGACAGGAGCGCACACTGCGGAAGTCACGCGTTGTTGTGCGATGCAAACCTTTTGATAAAAGAGCAATGAACAATAACGATACGAATGAAGCGCTGTCTTCGATTGCGGATGAAGCCGGATTGCATCCCAAAAGCGAGGTGAAATCTCCTTCCAGATCTGCCCGCACTGCGAAACCGTCGCCGACCGGCGAGGAGCAAGCAGCTCCGGCACCGCGCAAAAGGCGTGCGCCGCGCAGCAAACCGGCTCAGCAGGATCTGCCGGCGCTTGATGCTGCCGACTCGTCGCCAAATGCAAATCTGCCTGTTGCCGCATCCGAGGCTTCCGATTCCGGCACGGCGGAGCGCGCCGAGCCTTCGTCATCGGCAGGGCGCGGCGATAGACCTCCTCGCAGCGGCGACAGGCAGCAGCGCGGCAACAAGAAAGCAAGGCCAGGTAATTCCGCCTCATCCAGGCAAGGCAGTCATCCGTCGCGGCAAGCATCGCGCTCAGTCGATGCAGACCAGGTTTTTTCCTACGTGATCTCCGACGAATTCGATAATGCTGCGGGCGAGCAGGAGACAAAGGGCGGTCAACCGGCGCAAAGCGGCAAAAAAGGTCAGCAAAAGCGGCCTGTCCTGAGTGCGGAAGACGATGCTCCCAAACTGCATAAGGTTCTGGCTGAATCGGGTCTCGGTTCACGTCGTGATATGGAAGAGCTGATTGTGGCGGGTCGCGTGTCGGTAAACGGCGAACCGGCCCATATCGGACAACGTATTCTGCCGTCGGATCAAGTCCGCATCAACGGTAAATTGATTCAGCGCAAGATAGCCAAAAGCCTGCCGCGCGTTCTGGCATATCACAAGCCTGCGGGCGAAATTGTCAGTCACAACGATCCGGAGGGCCGCCCTTCCGTTTTCGAGCGCCTGCCCGCCATCAAGGCGGGGAAGTGGCTTGCGGTCGGACGCCTGGATTTCAATACCGAAGGCTTGCTGTTGTTCACTACTTCCGGCGACTTGGCCAACAAGCTGATGCATCCTCGTTATGAGATAGATCGCGAGTATGCGGTTCGTACCCTTGGCACCCTTGAGGAAGGCATGCGGCAGAAGTTGCTTGCCGGTGTTGAACTGGAGGATGGGGTGGGCAAATTTTCCAAGGTGGCCGATGCCGGAGGCGATGGCGTCAATAAATGGTATCGGGTAACGATAGCCGAAGGGCGTAACAGGGAAGTCCGGCGCATGTTCGAATCCATCGGTTTGACGGTTTCCCGGCTGATTCGCACCCGCTATGGCGAGATGCTGCTGCCGAATACCTTGAAACGCGGCCGATGGCAGGAACTGGAAGAGAATGCTGTGCGCGACTTGCTGCGAGCCAGCGGGCTGGAAAAGATGGTCGAGTCCGGCTCGCAGCAGGGTGGAAAAGGCAGAAGCGGCGAGAAGCCGCGCAGATTCGGAGAACAGGGTTCCTCCGGTAACAGGCAAACTCCCGGCATGCATCAGTCTGCTGCACAAGGACAGTGGCAAGGCCAAGGACAGAGGCAGGGCCAAGGTCAAAGTCAAGGACAGCGGCAAGGACAAGGTCAGGCTCAAGGGCAGAGACAGGGTCAAGGACAGGGTCAAGGGCAGGGGCAGGGGCAGAAACGCAGCCGCCAGCCCGACCCGTTGCAGACCACCTTCGGATTTGCCGGAATGGGCCAGAGCCAGTCCCGCCGTCCGTCTGGCCTGGCGCGCGGAGTTCCCGGCGCTCAAAATAACCCGCGTCGCAGGAACAAGATATAGAACGCCGATCAATCGGATCGGTAAGCAAAATGCCGGAAAACAGCACGTTTTCCGGCATTTTTCATGTGCAGCCAACGCTGCCGGAACGCATGATTCCAGGTCATCATGTTGGCGTTTGCTTATCTGGGGATATGCCAGGCAAAGCCAAAGCCAAAGGCCATCGCCTTGCCGCACCGGATTCTCCCGTTACGCTCGAGATGGCAAGATCCTCGTTCCGCGTCGGCGTATTGACCTGCCTTACGCTTCTTCCGCTCCGCTCATGTCGTCTTCGCTGGTAAACCCCGTCTTGAACGGATATTCGCAAAGATCGTTGATCAGGCAGCTTTTGCATTTCGGGTTACGGGCGGTGCAGGTATAGCGTCCGTGCAGCAACAGCCAGTGGTGGGCGTCATGTCTGAACTCGTCCGGAACAACTTTCAGAAGCTCCAGTTCGACATGGTTCGGGTCTTTGCCGAACACCATTCCGGTCCGGTTGGCTACGCGAAAAATATGCGTGTCGACCGCGATGACAGGTTGCCCGAACGCAGTGTTGAGCATAACGTTGGCGGTTTTGCGTCCCACTCCGGGAAGCGCTTGCAGGTCTTCCCTCTTGTCGGGCACCTCGCCCTTATGTCTTTCGAGAAGCAGGCGGGACATTTCGACCAGATATCTGGCCTTGGTGGGATAAAGGTTGATTGTCTTGATGAATGGAAGCAGCCCCTCTACGCCCAGCTTGTGAATGGCTGAAGGCGTATTGGCTACCTGAAAAAGCTTGCTGGTGGCCTTGTTGACGGAGACGTCGGTTGCCTGTGCGGACAGTATTACCGCGACCAGCAGTTCAAAGGGGCTGCCGTAATTCAGTTCCGTGGTGGGATGGGGATTTGCTCTTTGAAAGCGGATGAATATTTCACGAATGTTCTCAGGACTCATGCTTATTCCGTCTCGGTGGTTACGGGCGCCGTCCCGCCGGCTGCCGCTCGCTTTGCCAGCGATTCCCTTTTCAGACGGGCCTGCCGCAATGCCGCCTGAATGATACTTTTCTTTCTTTCTTCGGCGGTTTTACCATCAATTGCCGGTTTCGGCTTGACCGAATCCAATGCTTCGCCTGTCTTGGCTGCAAGCAGGGCGTCGCTTTCAATCTTATCGCGTTGCAGCCGAAAAATCCGGAAATCATGCCGCTCCCTCGCCGCCGCCGCTTGTTCGTGCGACCATGCCGCCCAGCCGGTTCCGGCGCCGCCTTCAACCGTCATTAGAATGCAATCGACCGGACAGGAAGCAATGCACAAGTCGCAGCCCGTGCATTGTTCGGTAATGACGCTGTGCATCTGCCTTGATGCGCCGATAATGGCATCGACCGGACAGGATTTGATGCAACTGGTGCAGCCGATGCAAAGCGACTCATCGATCCGAGCAACCCGGCGCAGACATTCAGCGCCGTGGAGCGGGCTCAGTTCGGTCGGAGCGACGCCTAGCAGATCGGCAAGCCGCGCAATTCCTTCGGCGCCTCCAAGCGGACACTGGTTGATCCCGGCTTCGTCACGCTCGATGGCGACGGCGTAGGCGCGGCATGAGGGGTAGCCGCATTTGGAGCACTGCGTCTGCGGCAGCAGGTTTTCGATCAGGTCGGCAAGGGGCTTGGCCATGCGCGCTTTTGACTTGAATGGGAGAGTCGGGCGCCGGTAAAACGATCAAGCGTATTTACCGGCGCGACCATCGCTGCAGTCTTCGTTGTTTAGTCGAATACCGGACTGTCCACCCCAAGCACCTTGTGCAGCTTCGGCGACGTCGTTGTGTACTGCAGATGAATCTTCTTGGCGGGGAAGATGTAGGGTGCTGCGCCAAAAGCAGCCAGGGCCGCTTCGTGGAAACCGGACAGAATGAGTTTTTTCTTGCCGGGATAGGTGTTGATGTCGCCCACCGCGAAAATGCCGGGAATGTTGGTCTCGAATTTTTCCGTGTCGACCACGATCTGCCTGCGTTCGATTTCAAGGCCCCACTCGGTAATTGCGCCGAGCTTAGGCGACAGGCCGAAGAATACCAGCAGGCTATCCAGCGGCAGCCGGCGCGTAACGCCGTCCAGTCCGGTCACCTTAATCTCGGAGAGCTTGTCGTCCCGGGTTTCATAGCCTGTGACTTGTCCTGTCAGGCATTGCATGCTGTATTCCTCGCACAAGGCTTTCATCTTGGCGACAGAGGCAGGCGCGGCGCGGAATTCGTCGCGCCGATGCAGCAGGATCACCGATTCGGCCTTATCCACCAAGTCGAGCGCCCAGTCGAGCGCGGAATCGCCGCCGCCGCAAATGACCAGGTTCTTGCCGAGAAACTGGGATGGATCCCTGACGCGGTAGAACAACTGGTCTTCTTCAAACTGCTCGATTCCGTCCAGCTTGATCGTGCGCGGCTGAAATGAGCCGACGCCTGCAGCGATGAAGACGGTCTTGGTGATGAACTTCTTGCCGATGGACGTTTCCAGGTCGAAGCGGCCGTCTTCGCGCCGCTTGACGACGGTCACTTCCTCGCCCAGGTGAAAAGTCGGGCTGAAAGGTTCGATCTGCTTCAGCAGATTATCGGTCAATTCGTGTCCGGTGCAGACAGGTACGGCCGGAATGTCATAAATGGGCTTGTCCGGGTAGAGTTCGATGCACTGGCCGCCGACGACGGGAAGCGAATCAATCACATGCGCCTTGATTTCCAACAGGCCGAGTTCAAAGACTTGAAAAAGTCCGACCGGACCGGCTCCGATAATCACGGCATCCGCTTCGATCGGATGATTATTAATAGTGGTGTTCATACTGTTAGCGTTAAATTGTTGAATAGGTGATTCCCGCAGATTGCTGCGTTTGCGGATATTGCCCCAGGCTTACTTGTCAAGGTAGCGCAACTTGTCCTTGACGTCCTTCCATTCGTCGGCGTCAGGCAAGGCATCCTTTGAGCGCGTAATGACGGGCAGGGCGCGCGAAAGCTCGGCATTAATAGCGATGAACTGCACTTGCTCGGCAGGCACATCTTCCTCGGCGTAGATGGCGTTGACCGGGCACTCCGGTACGCAAACCGCACAATCGATGCACTCATCCGGGTCTATAGCGAGAAAATTCGGTCCTTCGTGGAAGCAATCTACCGGGCATACATCCACGCAGTCCGTGTACTTGCATCGTATGCAGGCATCGGTGACAACATGAGTCATAACTGTCCAATCCGTAAAATTAATTGCAGAGCTCTCTGGTTAAACCGTCCAACGAGTGCCTGCTTATTGCAAAGCATTGTATTTTAAGGCAATTGCGCTCTTCTCACAAATAAGCTACATACTAATTAGTTACTTCTTAATACTTATAACTTATAAATAAAGGAATAGCTGCCAACGGGCGCGGCAAATCATGGGTGAACAGAGGCCTGCGAGGGTAAACCGGGCCTTATTTGCATGTCAAACGAGGATTTGCCCAACTTTTTGATGCGTAATTGAGCTCTGGCATATGGTTTTTGCCGGTATCACGCAATTTCAGCTAAAATAGACGTCGAAATTTCGCGAGTAGGGTGCGTGTGCGCGTTTACGATTAAACAGCAAACCCTGTATTAAGGGAAACCTGAAATAATCTTCCACCCATCCTTTTTTACAAACACAGATACTATTTCTGGGGCACGAGTCAGTACTCAAGCCCCATAGAGTGACTTATTTTTTGGACAATTCACATGGCAACTGCAGTTGAAAATTTGGACAAGCTTGAAAGACGCGTTACTTTTACTATCCCCAAGGCGGAAGTTGCGTCCGAAGTCGAGAAGCGCTTGAAGCTTCGCGCCCGCACTGCGAAGGCACCCGGTTTTCGGACAGGAAAAGTTCCCGCCAAAATGGTGGCGGCACAATATGGCTACCAAATTGAAAACGACGTGCTGAATGAAAAAATTGCCAGCGCATTCAATGATATTGCCACTCAAAATGACTTCGCGTAAGAGATTGGTCTTGATATCCTCACGCATCTTGCCGACGTTGCCATCGGGGATGCCAAGCGCCTTTGCAAACTCATCATTGACCTCAGGCAGATGCGCCCACTCGATCTGTTTCATGGTAAGCGTAAACTCGGCGGTTTTACCGGCGACATCCTTGCCCTGATAGGTTTCGGGGAATGACAGCGGGAAGTCCTTGCTTTCGCCTGCCTTCATACCGAGAGCGGCCGCTTCAAACTCGGGCAGCATGCGACCTTCGCCAAGAACGAATACGAAATCGCTCGCTTTGCCCCCTTCAAATTCAACGCCATCGATTTTACCGACGAAATCAACCGTAACGCGGTCGCCATTTTGCGCCGTCTGATCGGAACCGCCGTCTCCGTGCTCGCCCGATACACCCTTGACGTGGAAATGAGCCTGGCGCTTGCGTAGGATATCGATAGTCTTG
>Ga0366812_1053_pt1 | contig 18177 bp, 15 predicted proteins | sample TotcelN113001N14_FD_207021 | JGI IMG/M metagenome (GOLD analysis project Ga0366812, IMG submission 207021) | Enriched cells from coal bed in the Powder River Basin, Montana, United States - Total cells N11 rep3 HSBNCT.N11.300.1.N14 ... | reverse complement strand
AGACCGACGAGCCCTTCGCCGACACGTTGATCGTGTCCGCCGACAGCCACTTGCCGGCGATCTCGAAGGAGGTGCGGGTGCGGGTGGAGTCCTCGAAGAAGATGTTCACGACGGTGCGCCCGCGCAGGGCGGGGAGCTTCTTCACCGGTCGCGACTGCACCTGCTGCATCTCCTCGGCGCCGTCGAGAATGGAGAGGGCGGAAGCAAGGTCCAGGTCACCGGCGCTCAGCAGGTGTCTCATCGTGTGCCTCCTGTCCTGCCGATGGTGACGGTGTCTTCGCCGTCCAGTTCGCTCAGCCGCACCTGGACCCGCTCGTCTGCTGCCGTCTGGATGGTGCGTCCGACGTGGTCGGCCGCGATCGGCAACTCCCGGTGGCCGCGGTCGACGAGCACGGCCAGCCGGACGGCGCGTGGCCGTCCGAGGTCGCGCAGGGCGTCGATGGCTGCCGCGATCGTGCGTCCGGAGAACAGCACGTCATCGACGAGCACCACCACCGCGTCGTCGATGCGTCCCGGGATCGCGGTGCGGCCGACGCTTCGCGTGGGGTTCGCACGTAGGTCGTCGCGGTACATGGTGATGTCGAGTTCACCGATGCGCACGGGACGGCCCTCGATGCCGGCGATCAGGCCGGCCAGCCGTCGGGCGAGGTAGACGCCCCGGGTCGGGATGCCGAGGAGCACGAGGTCCTCGGCGCCGCGGTTGGCTTCGAGGATCTGGTGGGCCATGCGGGCCAGTGATCGGCCCAGCTCTGCGCCGTCGACAACGACACGGGGGGAAAGGCTTGAGGTCGGGGTGTCGGGTGCTGGATCAGCCACGCAAGCGCTCCTCGGGTTCTCGAGCCGGTGTGGTGATGAGACCGCACCGCCCTCGAACGGCCAATCTAGACGACTGGGCTTTGGGACGCGGCAGCGGCCCAAGGGCCGGGAGTCTCGACGAGGGCAGCGGCAGCGGGCCGAGGATCAGACGACTGGGCTTTGGGACGCGGCAGCGGCCCAAGGGCCCGGGAGCCTTGACGAGGGCCGCGCCAGCGGGCCGAGGAATATAGGAGGTGAGCTAGCCTCTGACCATGCTTCCAGTCCCTGCATTCCTTCCGCTGGAGACGTTGCCCAGCTGGCCGGCCGTCACCGACCCCACCGTGCTCGAGATGCTGACGCTCACGCTGTTCATCCCGATGGGGATAACGCTGGTGCTCGCAGCCATCATCCTCGGCCCGGGCTGGCGCCAGAAGACCGAGCCGGATCAGTCCTGAGCTGCGGCCTCCTGGCACCGCAGGGAGCGCTCGGCATCGTCCACGCGCTCGTTGACCTGCCGTAGCACCGAGTCGCTGAGCCTGGTGCCGCCCAGCCACATCGACATCAACTGCAGCGTGCCGCGGTCGGCGAGCGGACGCGGGAACAACTGTCCCAGCACGTGCTGCCGGATCGCCGAACTGCGGTCGGCCCAGCCGTCCCTGCCTTCGGAGATGGCGTGGGCGACGTCGAGATAGCGCTGCACGTACGGGCGTAGCACCTCGTCCTGGTCGTACTGCCAGAAGTGCGAGCAGATCTGGAAGTGGGTCTCGTTGGCGACGGTGTCGTCGGCCGTCGCCCGCTGCCAGGCCTCAGCCTTGGCCTCGGGGGAGGGCCGGGCCGCCCTGGCGCCGGCCGCCTTCTCCGCGCCGCGCGCAGTGGCGTCACGGTCAAGTTCTGCTTCGATCTCCGCCTCCCCGGCCACGCCCACTCGAGCGAGGTTGGTGAGGATGTGCCAGCGCAGGTCGGTGTCGATGGCCAGCCCGGCTGGGGCTTCCTCACCGGCCAGCCAGGCCTGCAGCACCTGCACCACCGCGTCGGAGCGGGCGGCGGAGATCAGTGAACGGGCGAAGGCGAGCTGGTGGTCCGAGCCCGGTTCGGCGTCCTTCAGCAGGCGCGCCAGCCCGGTGACGAAGCGGTCGTTCAGCGGGGCCCGGGTGTCCCGTGGCGCGTACTGGTCGATCGCTGTCCGCACCTGACCGAGCACGGTCTGGACGGCGGTGAGGTCGGTCTCCACGCCCACACCGGACAGCGCGAGGGTGAGGAAGTCCGCCGGGTGCAGTTCAGCGTCGCGGCACATGTCCCAGGCTGCGCCCCAGCACAGGGCCCGGGTGAGCGGGTTGTCGAGGGTGTGGATGCCGCTCACCACGGTGGCCAGCGACCGGTCATCCAAGCGGATCTTGGCGTAGGTGAGGTCATCGTCGTTGAGCAGCACGAGGGCCGGCCGCGCGCGTCCCACCAGTTCGGGCACCTCGGTGAGCTCGCCGGCGATGTCCACCTCGACGCGGTGGACGCGGACGAGGCGGCCGTCCTGCTCCTCATAGAGGCCGACGGCCAGGCGGTGCTGGCGCAGCGTGGGCCACTGCTCGGGAGCGGTCTGGCGGATCGCGAACGCGGTGAAGGTGCCGTCCTCTGCGGTGTCGAACTCGGCGCGCAGCGTGTTCACGCCCGCGGTCTGCAGCCATTCCGCAGCGAAGTTCGACAGGTCCCGACCGGACGCCTCGGTGAGGGCCCCGAGCAGGTCACTGAACTGGGTGTTGCCCCAGGCGTGCCGGGCGAAGTAGGTGCGGACGCCGGCCAGGAACTTGTCCTGCCCGACGAAGGCGACCAGCTGACGCAGGACGGAGGCGCCCTTGGCGTAGGTGATGCCGTCGAAGTTCAGCTCGACCGCCTCCAGGTCCACCATGTCGGCTGCCACCGGGTGGGTGGAGGGCAGCTGGTCCTGCCGGTAGGCCCAGTTCTTGCGCTCGTTGGTGAAGGTGGCCCACGGGTCGTCACCGGCCACCCCGGCGGCGCGGATCTCGGCCTGGCAGAAGTGGGACGCCCACTCCGCGAACGACTCGTTGAGCCACAGGTCGTCCCACCAGGTCATGGTGACGAGGTCACCGAACCACATGTGCGCCAGCTCGTGCAGGATCGTGTTGTCCCTGGTCTCGTACGCGGCGTTGGTGACGCGGGAGCGGTAGAGGTACTCGTCGCGGATGGTGACGCAGCCGGCGTTCTCCATGGCGCCGGCGTTGAACTCGGGCACGAACACCTGGGCGTAGTCCGCGAACGGGTAGGGCATGCCGAAGTGCTCCTCGAAGACCGCGAACCCGGCCTTCGTGGTGGCGAGAATGCGGTCGGCGTCGAGGAACGGCACCAGGGACTGCCGGCAGGCCAGCGACAGCGGGATCTCGGCAGCCTTGCCGGTCAGCGTGTCGGTGACGACGTGGAAGGAGCCCGCGATCAGCGCCGTGATGTAGGTGGAGACGGGCGGGGTGGCGGCGAACTCCCAGCGGGCGAGGCCCTCGCCCAGGCTGGTGGGCTCGACGGCGGGGGAGTTGGAGATGACCGTCCACTCCTCGGGGGCGATCACCGTGAGGGTGAAGGTGGCTTTCAGGTCGGGCTGTTCGAAGCAGGCGAACAGGCGGCGTGAGTCGGCCGGCTCCAGCTGGGTGTAGCAGTAGACGAGGTCGTCGACGGGGTCGACGAAGCGGTGCAGGCCCTCCCCGGTGCGGCTGTAGCGGCACAGGGCGGTGATCACCAGCTCGTGCTCGCCGGCGTCGGCGGTGAAGTGGACCTTGTGGTCGGTGAAGGCCTCGTCGTCGAGGGGCGTCCCGTCGAGGGTCGCGACCAGCAGCCGGTCGGCGATCAGGTTGACGTAGGTGGACCCGCCCACCGAGGTGAAGCGCACGGTGGAGGTGGAGACGAACGTGGCCGTCGGGTCGAACTCGCCTGCGTCGGGCACGCGCCCGGAGAGGTCGATGAGCACGTCGTAGGCGTGGGTGGACACCTGCGCCGATCGCTCAGCGGCTTCTGCGCGCGTGATATTTGCCGGGAACATGCGACCTCACAGGCTTGGGTATTGGAGCCTCGCTGACCCCACGGTGTTGGGAGGTTACTAGGCGTGACGATGCCGCTCAACATACCCCTGGAGGTGCCCCTCAACGACGGGGACGCTCGAGGCGCGCCAGGGCTGCCGCGACGAGCTGATCGGCGACGCAAAGTTGCTCGGGCCGCGGGCGGGACACGTCGCGTGCCCGGAGTGCGCGATTCGCGTCCACGAGGCCGGAGATGCCGTCGCGGCCGAAACCCCGCTCGGGCTCGGGATGGCGGTGGGGACTGGTCATGGTGGCAGCGTAGACTCACCGATTCCGTCACGCAGGAGATGAGATGCCTGAGGGTCACGTGATCCACCGCCTCGCCGCGGAGCTGGATCATGCCTTCAGCGGCCGGACGGTGTCGGTTTCCAGTCCGCAGGGCCGGTTCGCGGAGGCGTCCGCCCTGCTCGACGGGACGGTGTTCGGCACGGCAGAAGCCTTCGGCAAGCACCTCTTCCTCGATTTCTCCCCGGCGACGGTCCCTGCCGTGCCGGGTGGACCGGCCGAGCAGGAGGAGCTGGCTCTCCGCACCGGACCGTTCGTGCACATTCATCTCGGGCTGATCGGCAAGCTGCGGTGGGTGAGGCCGGAGGCCGTGCAGGGCGCGGGCACCCTGAGGCTGCGGATTGCGACCGAGGAGCATGCCCTGGAACTGCGGGGGCCGCAGGCGTGCGCGCTGGTGGGGCCAGAGGAGGTGGCGGCGTTGGTGACGGCGCTCGGCCCGGACCCGTTGCGCGACGACGCCGATCCTGAACGAGGGTGGCGGCGCGTGCACCGGTCGGAGCGGACCATCGCCTCACTCCTGATGGACCAACGGGTGGCGGCGGGCGTGGGCAACATCTACCGGGCGGAGGTGCTGTACCGGCAGCGGATCCATCCCGATACGCCCGGCTCGGCGTTGTCCAGGCGTGCCTGGAACCGGATCTGGGCGGACTTCGTCGAGCTGATGCCGCAGGGTGTGCGGCATGGCCGTATCGACACGGTCCGTCCCGAGGACTCGCCGGAGGCGACCGGCCGGGAACCGCGGGTGGATCGCCATGGCGGTGAGGTCTACGTCTACCGCCGGCACGGGCAACCCTGCCTGGTGTGTGGACGCGAGGTGAGCGTGCGGCTGTTCGAGGGCCGCAATCTGTACTGGTGTGGGCGATGCCAGCGCCGTCGGTGATGGAGTGGGGCGACGCGCAGGTCCGCGTCGCCGAGGACGGGACGAGCATCCGGCTGGTGCGGGGCGACGACCTGGTCGTCGAGCTGTCGTGGGTGGGTGCTGTTGGCGCGCCGGCCGAGCTGGCCGTCGAGGACGAGGTGGAACACACCCTGATCACCGCTTCCGGCCAGGTGATGCAGCGGCAGGCCGTGAGCGGCGGCTGGCGGAACCGGTGGGTGCTCACGGCGGAGCCGGGACGCACGTTGCCGGTGACCGACCTGCTGCGGGTGCGTCCGGGAGCCGAGTACGCGCTGTGGAGCTGGGGAAGCGGGGTGACCGCACTGCTGGTGCTGGCGCCGGCACACGCCGCTGGCCCGGTTCTGGGCCTGCGGCTGGACCAGGGGTATCTGGAGGAGTTGGAGGACCCGGGCGCCAGCAGCGCCTGCGTCGACTACCGGGTGGCGCCCGCGGGCGCCGGGATGGAGCCCGGGCAGCGCCTGGTCACCGCGATCGGGGCGGACTGGTACCCCGGGATAGAGGACCTGGCCCGCCGGCTGCCCCCCTGGCTGAACGACACCCAGCTGGATGCCGACGAGCCGTGGTGGAGCGAGTTGGCCGACTTTGGACTGAGCGCGCCGTCGGGCGTGCAGGTGGAGTACTCCGGCGGGGTGGTGGGCGTGACCGGGCCGGCCGGTCGGCGGGTGCTCGACGTGCAGACGCCGCGGGGACTGAGCCGGGTGCCGCTGGAATGGGTGCCCGGAGCCGAGTCGGTGCTGCACGCGGTGGCGTCGGAGGCGGTCAAGCGGGGGGACGGACTGAGCCTGGCTGAAGCGGTGTGCGTGCAGCAGGCCGCGGACCGGCGCGCCTTGTGGCTGGATCCGGCGGCTGAGGAGCTGCTGGACCGGGTGGACTGGACGCAGGCGGACTCCGTGCTGGGGGCGGCGTTCGGGTTGAGCCGCGGCCGGAGCCTGGGGGAGGGCGCGCTGGTCTCCGACGCACTCCGGCTGCTTGCCCGGCTCCCGGTGGGGATTGGTTACGCACGCGTGGTGATGGCGGCGTGGCTGGCTTCGATCTCGCTGGGGATGGACGTCCAGGGTCGTTGCCACGACCTGTTGGGACGGTCGGCCGTCGGCCGGACCGCGTCACTGGAGAGCTCGCTGCTGCACTATCGCAGCGTGGAGATCGGCGGGGCAGAGCTGGCCGGGGTCGCGAACCGGCTGGGCGGGTCGTTGCCGGGCGAGGCACCGCTGCTGACCTGGAGTGAACAGGCGCAGCTGGTTGGGCTGCTGGAACTGTGCCCGCCCGAGTGGGACAAGGCAGGCCACTACGCGCAGGTGGCCGAGAAGGCGAGGGGTCAGGTGCTGTGCGCGTACGCCGACGGACGGATCGACCAGGCGGAACCGCTGGCTTGGCTGCTGCTCTCCCCCGAGCTCAGCCCCGGCCTGTAACGGGCGGCGGAGTTGGCCGCCCCGCCGTAGCCCCGTAGAGTGGCGCCGGTTGACCGGGGCGTAGCGTAGTGGCTAGCGCGCCTGCTTTGGGAGCAGGAGACCGCAGGTTCGAGTCCTGTCGCCCCGACCATTTCGGCACTACCGTTATGACTAGGGATTACTGCTCCGCCAGAGCTGATGCCCGAAACGCTCAGGATCACGAGTGGTCAGGTCTGGTCACGTCCAAAGCGGTCGTGGTCGTCGCCCGGGGTCACCGTGGAGGGCCGCTGGGACATCCTCGGGCCCGATGTCGGCGACAGCGAAGACCAAGTGCCTGGTCCACGTTGCTCACCACCAAGAGCCGCGGCCTGACCGGAGTCCGGCTCGTCAGCAGTGATCAGCACGCGGGCCTGGTGGCTGCGAGCGGCCGCTGCTTTCAAGGTGCGGCGCATCATTCGCCGGGTCCACTTCCTCCGCAACCTGCTCGCGATCGTGCCGCAGGACCAGATGTATATGGCGGCAGCGCTGTTCCGCACGATCTTCGCCCAACCCGACGCCGACACCCCGGCCGCCAGCTTTGAACAGGTCCGCGACCAACTCGACGCCCGCATCCCAAGAAAGTAAAGGTCTCGCCTTACCCGAACGCGCACATCTAGCGCTAGAACGCGGGAATGCTGGGAACGGTGCCAATGAGATTGAGATCATGAATGTTCCGGTGCTCCACACCCTGTCATTGTCAGCGTTGTATCGGACGACATATGAGTCATAGATGGCATGCAGCCAGTCGTCGTGAGGGTGGCTTCCATCTTGGCAATCGGGGTTGAACGCTTTCGCCAACTGCTCGAGGGCGTCCTCGTGCTTTTCCAGCCGATGAGTCCCATGTGAATCCTCCTGGAAACCTCAGATACGAGCCTCTTACCCCCAGCGCTGTGGAACCATCGAGCTCCGACCAGCTGTGACACCCACAACGATTGCGGGCTATGGCGCGGTGCTGACCTTGAATAGGGGGTCGCAAGCCGACCAGCCACCGTCGAGGGATCGTCAGCAGGACTGATCCACGCCATGACGAGGTGCGGCTCGGCCCTGTGAATGACTGTGGCGACGGTCACCGTAGTCGGCCTATGCGGTTCGCTGACGGTGAAGATGGTGTCGAAGTATGCGCATCCGGTCACTTCGCCTGTCTGTTCGTCGTAGCCCCGAGCGGGCTCCGATGGTGTGAACTCAGATGCTCTCGGGGGACTGGCAAGGGTTGTCGGGGCCTTCGCGCAGCTTCGTGTCCACGCCATCAGGCAGGCGACGCGGCCCAGTGTGACTTGTGGTGCAGAGGAGAAGATCCCGCTGGAGAACATCACGGCGGTGTTGCCGGTGCTGGTGATGACCCTACCTACTCCAGGTTTGTGCTGGGCAAAAATGATATGAACTCGGGACGCTTCTTGGTCATAAGCGTCTCGGAGTGCTCTCGCGACGGAGGCTGATGTCCTTTTAGACTGCGCCATGAAGCGAACGGTCTTCTCGGCTGGTACGCCCTCTGGCGACCTTGTCGGTTGGGTCACCGGCCAGGGGCGCCGCGTGGTGGCGCTGCATGGGGGCCCTGGCCTGGGCTATGAATACCTTGACGTCGCGGTTGACGAGCTCGCCGGCCGGTATCAGGTCGCGACGTTCCAGCAGCGCGGTCTGGCCCCGTCCACCGAGGAGGGTGAGTTCTCGGTTGCGGAGGCGGTGGCCGACATTGCCGCCGTGCTGGACACGCTGGGGTGGGAGACCGCCTACCTGATGGGCCACTCGTGGGGTGGCCATCTCGCCTTCCATGCTGCCGTCGCCATCCCGGGGCGGCTGGCCGGCGTGTTGTCGGTCGACCCCCTGGGTGCGGTCGGTGACGGCGGCTCGGAGAACTTCGGTGCAGAGTTGATCGCCCGCATGCCTGAGTCGGACAGGGAGCGCGCCCAAATGTTGAACGAGAAGGACGGTGCGGGCGCTCCGACGGCCGAGGAAGCTCTGGCGGCAATGTCGCTCTGCTGGCCGTCGTACTTCGCCGATCCCGCGTCGGCCCCGGCGATGCCGTCGGTGAAGCTGTGCCAGCCGGCGAGCACCGCGCTGTGGGCCGATTTGACGGCCCGGCTGCCCGAGCTGGAGGCCTCCCTGCCGACCATTCGCGTGCCCTTCGGTGTGGTTGTCGGCGAACTGAGCCCGATGCCTGCGAGCGCGGGCATCGAGACTGCCGGCCGCATCCCGGGAGCGTGGGCCCATGTTGTTCCGGGGGCCGGTCACTTCGTGTGGCACGAGGCGCCTGGCTGCCTGCTGTCGGCGATGGATCGGCTGGTCGGAGAAAGCGAGCCTTCGGCGCAGCGGAGTCCAATCCCGCCTCGGGCCGGAGGCTGAGTATCAGTGCTGGACTCCAGGCTGAGTACGGCTCAAGGGTGGGCTTGGGCAACCCTGGTCCCGAGCCGTGCGAGGCCACGACCGGGGGAAACTCTCTGTGATGGCATATCGAGCCGTCGCGATACCGGCTGGTCGCTAACCATCACCCAGATCGCCCCACCGATGAGCTGCAAGCATTTAGGCGCACGGAGCGGGCTGTCCGACGATGCAGCCTGAGAATGCGAGCTGGGCCTCGAGGCTGCGGTGTGTGCACCCCGGTGAACCGGATCCTGGGGGGAAGGCGGTACTACTCTGGCGCGATGGTCTTCTCTTCCCCCGGACGGCCGGTGCGGCTCGAGGCGTTTGGGATAGTGCTGCGCGAGTACATGCCCCGTGACGAGCCTGACCTGCTTCTCGCCTTCGCAGATGAAGAGATCGCGCGGTGGAACCCGGGCCCACCCGGCCCAGACGCGGTCGCCGAGTTCGTGCGGCTACGGAATGACTGGAGCGGAAATGACCACGCGTCCTGGGTGATGGCGGACGCCAGCGATCGTCTCGTCGGTTCGGTGTCCCTTCACAAGATCGACGTGGACCAGGCGGACGCGGAAGTCGGTTATTGGGTGGCGCCGTGGGCCAGGCGGAAAGGGCATGCGACCGCGGCTGTCAGGGCTGCTTCGCGGTTCGGGTTCGGCCAGCTCGGTCTGCACCGGCTCCAGCTTTACCATGCCGCCGACAACCCTGGTTCCTGCGCGGTCGCTTCCGCGGCTGGGTTCGTGCACGAGGGGACGCTTCGCAAGTCGTTTCGGTACGCCGACGGCGTCTACCACGACGAGCACCTGCACGGTCTCCTCGCTGCCGACATCGGTCCATCCGGCGCCATGAGGGGTGAGCCAGGACGTGCGGACTGCTGAAGCCGCCGGGCCACCACCTGATTGAGGGAACGCTGCGGTCAGTCGACCCTGACATCAACCCGGGGCGGTCCCGCCCGAAGGATGTCCGGACACATCGGGTGGCTCTTGGCCGCAAAACTGGCCAGGACCATTTTTGCTGGTGACCTCGTCGCCAGGACCACCTTCACCACCACAGGCACCGTCTCCGGCCAAGCCTTGCAGTCCAGGCGAACCCATGACGATTGTGGATAGTTGGGAGCCCGCCTCGTCCGGTGCCTGGGCCGGCTTCGCCTCCCACCCGGCGCGTCGCCCTGGGCGGGGGCGTGGAGCCACGAGAGGTGGCCGGAGTCATGATCTCGTCGATCAGGTCGGGAAGGTACTGCGCACCGGAGCGGGGCCGCCATGGATGTGGACGTGCGACATGAAGAACTCCTCGCCAGGGATGGTGACGTCGTGCAGGACGCTCACGAAGCCGACGTGGCCGCCGCGACGGGTGGACCGCATGGCCTGCATCATCGACTCCTGGGTGCCAACGGCTTCCAGGGCGCTGTGGACGCGGAACCGTCGGTGGATATGCCTGATCTGATGTGCGGAGTTCTAGTCTCGGCCTGTGACTCAAGACTCTTGGGACGGAGAAGCATCATCGTTTGACGACGAGCCGGATCACGGGCTGGGTGCGCCGGCGATCCGGGCAGCCTGGCGGGACTTGCTGGTGTCGGTCCTTCCTGCAGCGCCGGCCCTGATTGCCGACTTGGGCTGTGGAACCGGCACGCTCACCCGTCTCCTCACCGACGAGGGGTACACCGTGGATGGCCTCGACTTCTCGCCGGCCATGATCGAACGGGCCCGAACCAAGGTCCCCGAGGCGCGTTTCGTGGTGGGTGATGCCGGCGCGCCACCGCTCACCGCGGGAGCGTACGACGTTGTGCTGAGTCGGCATGTGTTGTGGGCAATGGAGGCTCCGGCGGCGGCCTTCGCCACGTGGGTTGGACTGCTCAAGCCCGGAGGCATGGTTGTCCTCGTCGAAGGTAGTTGGTCCACGGGGGCCGGGCTGACGGCTGCACAGACCCAGGAGATAGTCCTCAGCATCCGCGCCGAGGTCCAGATCACCCCTCTTGCGCAGGCGATCTACTGGGGCAAGGCAATCGGCGACGAGCGCTTTATGGCGGTCAGCCGTCGATGAAGTGCCATCCGGGCCAGGTCCTCAATCAGTCACCTGGCTCGTCGGCTCAGACTCAGCAATGTCCACCGTGTCTCAAACTCCCGGTCGGGCAATCCCACCGCCCGGTCGGGCCGCCATTGGTGAGTTCTGTCGAGGTGACGAGGTAGCCCTCGACCGGTACCCACACCTCACCCTCGACCAGGATCGGCAAGCAACTCGCCACCGCCTCGACCCCGCACAGGTAGCAAAGGACGGCTGTAGTTCGGCGGCCCCCGGGATCGACCAGCACAATCTCCGGACTGCCCCGATCCGGAATCTGCACCACCCAGAGGCTGACCTCTCGCTCACGCCGAGCGCGAGCTCGACACACGGGTCATCATGCGCTTTTCCTGAACGCGCCCAGCTAGCCTCCAAGCAACTCAGGTGGCACTACCCCGTGGAACCAAGCCTGCTCGACTGGCCTAACTGGTGACGCTGAGCCCCCGTTCAGTCCGCAGCAGTAGGTGCAGCAGGTGCGCCTCGGAGGGTGGGAGGACGGGCCCGACGAGCCGGTTGTGATGCATGTGCACCAAGCTCGGCCAGAGGTCGTCCAGGGTTCCCTCCAGCGACCCGGACGCCTCGGCGCCGCGCAGGGCGTCGCCGAGCGGTGCCAGGGAGGTCTGCAACGCCACCAATGCTTCGCCGAGCGGGCCGGGCTCCGGTGCGGGGGCCAGCAGGGCACGAAGGGAGGTCTTGCGGGCCCGGTAGTCCTCACCTGCGGTACGACCGACCTGCGGGTCATCGACGAGGGCGAGCTGCGCCTCGTAGAGCGCGATCCGCTGGGCGGCATCCAGACCGAGGCCGGCCAGCAGGCTGGCCGTGGAAGCAACCGCGACATCAGTGGTCTGGTACCAGTGCACCTCCAGCAGCCGGCGGACGGAGGCGCTGTCCACGTGGAACACGGACTCGCACAGATCGAGGCCGGCCAGCCCGCCGTACCGTTCCAGCTCACGGTCATAGGTGTCCACCACCAGCCGGGTGATCCTCCCTCCGGCGAGCAGCTGCTCGGCGAAGGTGTTGACCTGGGGCAGGAGGTGGCGGAGCAGCAGGTCGGGCTCGCCCTGCCAACGGAGGCGCAGGTGTGGCTCAGGGTCGGAGTAGCGCAGGAAGAACCAGCGGCGGGCCAGGCCTGAGTTCTCGGCCATGTCGATCAGGTCCGCCAGGTCCGAAACCAGCAGGCGGCTCAACTGGTCAAACGGTGCATAGAACTTCGCGAACAGCCAGTCGCTGCCGGGAAGGCGGACGCGGTCCCGAACGTCGACGCGGGAACGTGACCGGGGAGCCGGCGCAACGTCAGGGCCCGACTCGCCCTCGTCGGCCGGTGTTGCCCGATCGACGGGAACGGGCTGGCTCCGGTTCGGCACCGGAGAACTCGACAAGTCATCGGCCCCCTGCGGGGTGACCCTGGCGGCTCTGGACGGTTGCCGCACGAGCGATACCACGATCTCGTTGAGGTAGCTCCCGTCGGGCCCCGGCAGCCAGGCGTCGGCCACGTCAGGGAGCGCCTCCTGGAGCCGCAGCGACCCGCCGGATTTCCTGAACTCCCGCCGCAGCTGATCGACGTCCTGTGCCTGGGAGAGGTCAAGCAGCAGGCGGTTGTCGGCCGCGGTCGCATACACCCGCTCGGGGAGGCCCCATCGGCTCCGCGCCGTGTCCAGCGCGTTGGTCAGCACCTCCCGGTCGACCGTCGCCGGCGGCGACCAGCCAGGCACAGTGACCAGCCATCGGGCGGGCGCCAGAACCGTCCGCCCGACCTGTACGCGCGGCAGCACGGGGAGCCTCTCGGCCTCTCCCCAGTCGAACCCGGAGAACTCGGCAGCCGTGGCCTGTCCCACCGCGTCCAGGAACTGGACGACCGGCGGCGCGCCGTGGTGGTTGAGCATGTGCCGGGAGGTGGGGCGCACCCGTACACCGAGGCTGCTTGAACGCAGGTAGAGGCGCGAGCCGTCATGGCCCACCAACAGGTCGGCCAGGTCGATGGTGCGCGCCGCGCTGCCGCGTCCACTGACGACGATCTCGTAGGGCGCAACGGTGGGCCTGATCACCACGTTGGCCGACCTTGGGGTGTCGGGCAGGTACACGATCTCGGCGGGGACGTACTCGGGGTCGGCCTCCCGTTCCGCCCGGTTCAGCCAGTCGTAGCACTGCTCCCCGGCACTGTCGAAGAGGTCGGCGAATCTGCCCAGCCACCGCCCGCCGACAGACGCGCCGAGGTTGGGGCCGACCACGACGGTGTAGTCTCCCCGGTCGACGGCGGCGGCGTTCTCTCCGACGACGAACGCCGACAGGTCCAGTGACAGCGGCGCATCGGGCGCAGTGTCCGGGTTGAGCGGACGCCCCGACGGGTGGCGCGGCCAGGCGCTGAGCGCCGCCACCGTAGCCGGGTCGAGCTTCACCACACGGCTCCCGTCCCGCAGCGCCTCCAGCGCAATCGCCATCAGTCGCTCCGACCGCCGCGCCTGCACGCCCGGATCGACCACGGAGGCAGCGCCGTGGGTGTGAGGCAGCGGCCCCAGACCCCGGACCGGGTCGAACACCTGCACCAGCGGAACCTCACGGCCCTGCCCCCACCGCGCCGCGAAGCGTCTCGCGTACGTGGCCAGGTCACCTGACCCTGCCGGGCCCGGCCCGAGGCGCAGCAGCGTCTCCACCGCCCTTGCGCACTCGAGGCCGACCTCCGCCGACAGCCCGTCGCCGGCCAGGTCGCGAACGAGGTCGGTCTGGAATGTCTCGGGGTGTTCGAAGAGACCGGTCGCCTCGCTGACGACGCGTCCGAACGCCTCCCGCGCCGGGCCGGCTCCGCCGCGGTCCGCCTCACCGATCGAGCGCATCAGCGACGACATCCGGTCGGCGATGGAGCCGTCGACGAGGGAGGCGAGCCGCAGCGAGTCGCTCCCGGTGGTGGCTTCGGAGCCGGTGAGCGCCGGGGTGAGATCGTTGCGCAGCAGTCCGGCCGCCCACAACTGTTCGATGAGGCCCTCCACCTGCTCGACCGACCCGTCCGTTCCCGCCGCGACCCGCGCGACCAGGTCGTCGTGGCCCAGCCACGTCGCAGCCGCGGCGAGGGCGATCCGGGCCGGCTCGGTGGCCCGCACCGACGCGCCGGTCGGCGCCACCAGGCGGTCGCCGGATTCGTGCACGAGCGGGTCGCTGCGCCAGCGCAGCCTGGAGCGCACCTCGGGGCGACCCTCCCATTGGGCCAGCAGGCCACGCAGCCAAGCCATGTCCGGACGGGTCCGCGTGCGCCGACCGTTGCCGAGTCGCAGCCGAGTCGAGGACGCCCAGGTTGCCAGCGACACTGCGGCAAAGGCCCCGTACGGCGTCGGGCGGGTGCTCATCCGGATGAGGTAGCGCGCAAGGCCCTGGTCGGTGCGGGTGGCGTCCCTGCCCGATTGTTCCTCGCGAAGGGCGTCGGCCAGCAGGGTAGGACTGCCGATCGCGAGCGCGCGGACAACCTCGGGATCGGCCAGCGCTGTTCGCGGCTCGCGGGCCAGGTCTCGGCTGCTGGCCGGCAGCAGTGGAGTCCGGACCAGCACCCAGGGCGCGACCCGGTACAGCGCCGTGCCCACCGCGCTCGTGCCCACCTCCGTGAGAGCTGGGTCAGCGCCGGCTACGACAGTGCGAACATCCGATCCCATGTGGGCTCCACTTCGCTCGAGGCGCTCAACAGCGCCAGGCTCACCCCGGACGCCCCGTCGAGCATGCCGGGCTGGTCCACCTTGTTGTCCTCGGGCTCAAGGTTCGCGATGCCCATCGGGCGGTCGAGCTCGACCGTGTCCAGGATCTGCCGGGTCAGCGCGGTGGCGGCGTCCGCGAACAGCGGCAGCCCGGTGTCGTGGTGGAACCGCAGCGTGATCTGCAACAGGCCGGCGACCCCGTGACAGAAGGTGGGCGAGTCGATGCCCCGTTGCGCAACCGGGCGGCGGTAGACCGACGCCATCGCCTCGATCGCCAGCTCGCGCCAGTCGGGCCGGTCAAGCGCCTCACCGGCCAGGAACAGTGCTCTCGCGGCCCCTGGGGTGCCGTAGCACCAGGCGTCCCGGCCAACTCCGCGCGGCGGCTCCTCGGACAACCCGTCCGCCCCGGGGACGAGCGTGACCACGCTCTCCCATCCCGGTCCAGCGTCCCCGGCGGTGGCGTGGAACGCCAGCCAGTCGCCGAGACGGCCGACGGCTGCCCTGGTCTCGTCGCCGCCCAGGCCGAGGCGGACCGCAACGGCCAGCGCAGCGAGCGGGCCCGGGATGCCGTGCGCGAGGCCGAGGTTCAGGTTTCCGAACGGGTAGTAGTGGCGCTGCTCGTCGTCGTACAGCTGCTCCGGCGGGGTGTACCAGGCGGGCGGCTGGCCGTCTTCCGTCGCGAGCGCGGCCAAGGCCTTCAACAGGAACGGCGTCACCGGAGCGGCGGGCTGGGACTCGTTGGGCAGGGCGCAGAGCAGGACGCCGCTGAGCCCCGAGATCTGGTCGAAGCTGCTCACCGGGATCCCGTGCCGTCCCCGGATGCGAGCGGCCGTGCCGAGGGCGTCCTGCGCGATGACGGCGTCGAGGTGGGGGAGCTGCGGGTGCAGGTTCGCGTCCTTGAGCCGGCGCGCCACGAAGGCCACCCCCGAGGATCCGCCGACCGAACCCATCCCCGGCCGGACGCCCCGGCGCAACAGCGCGGCTGCCGACCCGGCCAACGGCGCGCCGGTCCGGTCCCAGCCCGCCTGCGGATCGACCTGGTGAAGCTGGCCGCACAGGAGCGCCTGCCCGAGATCGCCCTGCGCCACCGAGAGCGGGTCCCAGTGCAGTGCAGCGGGGAAGTGGGTCTGGCGCTCGCAGAGCTCGTTCGCCTCCCGAACCTTGGCAGGGTCGGTACAGCGGGTGGCGAGTTCGACGGCGATCGCGAACGCCTCGCCGGCCAGCTCACCTGGCAGCGGCGAGCGCCAGGGCCTGTCCTGTGCGTCCGGCATGGGGCCATAGTGCCTCACGGGTGCCCGCACCGTCTGCCCCGGCAGGGCCGGGGCAGACGGGGATGCCTTGCTCACGGGCAAGCCAGGGTGGGGCACCGGATGGCTTGGCTGATGCAGGCCCGTGGGACGCAGGTGGCGTTGAACACGGTGTTCCAGCACTGGTCTGCCTCACAGGTTCTGCACGTGACCCGGTTGCAGGTCTGGCAGGTCGCCTGCCCGCAGGTCTGGCAGGTGGCGCAGGTGACGCAGGTGGCGCACGCCGTCCGGTAGCACGTGCGCTGCTGGGTGAAGCACGCGGTGTCCCCGCAGGTCCAACACGTGACGACGGTTTTGAAGCAGTCGTTGAACACCGTCCGCGGGACGCACGGACCGCCGAAGCTCAGCACCGTGTCGGTGAGGTTGGTCGGCAGTCCACCGCCCGGGTCGGTCGGATCAGGGATGAAGCCTCCGGGGAGCGCGCCTGCGTCGGGGAGACCGAGCTGGGCGTCGAGTTCGAAGCCTCCTTGGGCGCCGCTGCGGCTGCGGACGTAGTTGACCGAGGCGTCGCGCTTGAGGGTCACGCGGGTGGCGTCCAGGCCGACGAACGGGGGCGTTTCGGCGCCGATCGCGTCGACCGCGACGACGTCCTCGACGCGGAACTCCACGTAGTAGTCGAGCCGCGTGTTCAGGTACAGCCGGCGAAAGCCATCCCGGTCACTGTCGCCGAGCAGGCCGGCGAGCTGGAAGGAGGCGACGGGCGGCTCACCGGGATTGTTGATCCGGGACGCGACGAACGGGTCGGGCGGCCGTCCTTCTATGTCGTTGTCCTCATCGGCCATAGCAGCACCTTTCTTGTGGCGGTGTACGGGTTTCAAGCGCGAACGAAGCACCAGCCAGGGGCGGTCTCGCAACCGCCGCAGCTGGGGGTGCAGGTCCAGCAGGTTTCACAGGTCGCCTGGCAGGTGCCAGCGCAGGTGTAGCAGGTCTCCGAGCAGGTCTCACGGCAGGTGCCGCCGCACGACACTTCGCAGGTACCCCGGCAACTGACACACGTGCCCTCGCAGGTGACGCGGCAGCTGACACACGTGCCCTCGCAGGTGACGCGGCAGGAGCCGGCACAGCTCGCACACGTTGCGCAGGTGTCCTGCGTGCAGCCTTGGCAGGTCGCCCGTCCGCAGGTCCAACAGGTGCCGGCGAGGGACTGGCAGCCGCGACCGCCGCACGTTGCGCATGTGTTGGCGCCACAGGTGACGCAGGTGTTGTGCTCGCAGGTGACGCACGTGCCCGCGTCGCAGGTCTGGCAGGTGCGGGGGGCTTGGGTCGGGAATGGACCGAACGTGCCGGTACCGCCACCCGGGTGGCCGCGCCCAGGCTCGCACACGCGGAAGTCGGAATGCCCAAAGGGCACGGTGACTCCCGGACAGTCCGCGCCCCAGGTGGTGAGCTCCGGCGGTTGCACCGTCGCATCACTCACCTCCAGCAGGAAGGGGTCCGCGCCGCCAACCTGGCGCCGCACCCAGTCGAGCGTCGCATCTCTGGCGAAGGCGACGCGGGTGGCATCCAAGCCCACGAACGGGGGAACCCCGGGGGGCACCGACTCGACCGCCAGCACCTGGTCGAGACGGAACTCGACGAAGTAGTCCAGCCTCGTGGTCAGGTACAAGCGGCGACACCCTGGGCGGTCGCTCTCCCCCCACAGTCCGGCAAGGCTCTCTCCGGTCCCGGAGCCGTCGGCTCCCAGGCGTTGGCGCACATATGGATCGGGAGGGCGGTCCTGCATCTCGGGTCGGTCTACCATCGCGCCTCATTCCGACGGCGGTGAGTGTCAGTTCAACAGGTGTCCGGGTGCGCCCGCGCGGCGGTGAGGGTACGTGCCGCCACGCATGCGGTCGGGCGGACGATGAGTGATGGACGGCATGTCGTCCATGATCGCCTCGGATCAATGCCTTGTGCTTAGGCCCGATTTTGCGCGCGCCTTCTGGAGGTGTCAATGGTGAATTTGGCCGGAGGTAGAGGTTCGGACTCAGCGGGGACGGGGCTCGGCGGCGGCAAGGGGTGGAAGCAAGATTGCGACCACCAGCTGCCCGGCACCCGGGAATTGCTTCAAGAGACACCCCGCCCCTGCAGGAGGGCTCCGTGAAGTGTCGGAAGAACGTGGGCCCAGGATGGGGATTCTAGGCAAGCTGTCTGGTCAGATCCCTTGGAGCGTTTGGTCCGGCGGTCACTTGGGCCGCTGCCCTCAGTGGGACGGCTTGACGGCCCGGATGATCGCTGCATGCATCTGGGGCGCGACTTCGTGGGTGAACTGCACCTCGACGTCAGCGAACCCGGCCGCGGTGAGCCCGGAGAGGTACTCCT
>Ga0366812_1034_pt1 | contig 21524 bp, 26 predicted proteins | sample TotcelN113001N14_FD_207021 | JGI IMG/M metagenome (GOLD analysis project Ga0366812, IMG submission 207021) | Enriched cells from coal bed in the Powder River Basin, Montana, United States - Total cells N11 rep3 HSBNCT.N11.300.1.N14 ... | reverse complement strand
GCCCGGATGAAGCTCGGCGACTGCTGTCGGGTTGCCGCATCCGAGGCTCGCGTTGAGCGCCTCGTCGGGGACCTCTCCCGCCTGGTTGCTGCTGTAGAGGGCCGACCCGAACGCCTCCTCGGAGGTGGCCGAACAGCAAGTGCCAGTCCCGCACCCATCAGTCTCGTCGAGCACCTCGAGGGTTCGCCGACCTGTCGACATCGCCGCCTCCGCATAGCGGTCGCGGACCTGCTCAACCGCGTCACTGTCAGGCATCACTGTCCTGCCTTCTTCAACGGTTCCACACTCACAAGTTGGCGAGCCGGGGCAGGGTCGAGAAGCTGCCGGATCGTCTCCAGACCATCGGTGTTCACCCAGTACCAGGTCTGGCGGCCATCCCGTTCCCGCTCCAGGAACCCGGCCTCGAACAACGCACCCAGGTGATGGGTGATGGTCGGCTGGGTCAGACCGACCTCCTCGGCCAGAAAACCGGTGGTCGCCCGGCCACTCTCGGCTGACCGGATGAGGCTCAACAGTCGCAGCCTCGCGGGATCGGCCAGCACCTTCAACGCACCCGCCAGCACCTGGGCATCCGAGGGCTCCAGGGCTGCCTGCAGCACTGGCGAACAGCACAGGTCACCGACCACCTGAAGCTTGCGGGACACTTCTTGCTCAGTCATAGATGTATGTCTATCATATCGATCGTCGTCTAACAATAGACGGCCATCTATGGATGGAAGTGAAGTCATGGATTACCTGACCAACCTGATGGCAACCGTCGCCGGGGATGTGTGGACCACGATCCTCCACAACTGGCCCTATCTCCTCCTCAGCGTGATCCTCGCCTCGCTCGTGCAGGTGTACCTGCGCCCCGACCGGCTCTCGACCTGGCTCCGGCGACGGGTGTGGGTCGCCGTCCTCGCAGCGGTCGCGCTCGGCGCCCTCACCCCGTTCTGCTCCTGCGGCACCACCGCCATCGTCCTGGGCGCGTTGGCTTCCTCGGTGCCATGGGCGCCGATCGTGGCGTTCATGGCGTCCTCCCCGCTGACCAGCCCCGAGGAGTTCGTCCTGTCCGTCGGGCTGTTCGGTCCCGCGTTCGCGACCACGTTCTTCGTCGCCGCCATCATGGTCGGGCTCCTGGGCGGCGTGGCCGCATGGTGGCTGGAAGGTCACGGCTACCTCGACGGCCAGTCACGGCTGCCTGCCCCTGCGGCTGCCGCGCAGGACGATGGCGGCCGAACCTCACCGGCGCTGGGCACGTCAAGTGGTGGCGGTACGCGGACGTTGAGCGTCCTCCAACCTCAGGCCCCCACCGGCGTCGAGGCGTCCGAAGTGCGCGAGCTGACTGCGGCGCTGTGGCTGAACGGCCGGAAACTGTTCGTGTTCTTCCTCGCCTTCGCCAGCATCGGCTACCTGCTCATCCGGATCATCCCGACCGATCTCGTCATCAACCTCCTTGGTGACGGGAACCCTGTCTGGTCCGTGCCGCTCGCCGCCGTCCTCGGCATCCCGGTCTACCTCAACACCGACGGCTCGTTGCCGCTGGTGGCCAGCTTCATGAGCGGCGGCATGTCCCCCGGGGCAGCGATCGCCTTCCTGATCACCGGTGCCGGCACCAGCATCGGCAGCATCTCCGGCATGCTCGTGATCGCCCGCTGGCGCGTCGTCGCCCTCGTCATCACCACGCTGTTCGTTACTGCCGTCACGACCGGCTGGCTCTCAGGATTGTGGCTGTAGGCCGCCGCGGCGAGGTTGGGAAGCGCTGGGACACGCCTTGCAAGCTTCACGGGGGAACCGGACACTGGAATCGTGCCCGTTGAGCAGAAGACGCGCGGCGAGCTGGCCTGGATAGCAGACGACTTCGACCGCTTGGTGGCCAACGCGGCCGACGATCTCCTGGATGCGCCCACGGCCGGCACGAAATGGACCAACCGCGAACTCCTCTTCCATCTTTGGTTCGGCCAACGCATCGCTCGGGTCTTCATCCCGCTCATTGGCGGCTTCTCCCGGCTCCCACCCGGCGCTTCCCGAGGGTGGGCGCGGCTGCTCGCCGCGGCCACGAGACCCTACGAATGGGTCAACTACGCCGCCGGCAAACTGGGAGGCAGGTTCGTGCCGCCGCACGTCACGCGGCGCTGGATGCACCGCGACACCGACTCGATACTGCGCTGGGCCGATCGCGCATCCACCAAGGACCTATCGCGTGGAATGAGCGTCCCGCCGAGCTGGGATCCCTACTTCCTGCCGTGGATGAGCAGGGCCGACCTCCTCGAATGGGCTCCCAAGCACTACCACCACCACCGCGCGCAACTCACCCTCGAACTGCCCCCGAACTGACATCCTGCCCTCGGCTCCACCTGCACACCGCCGAAGACCACAGGAACTCGACGAGATACCCGCGCCGCAGCTGAGCCCCAAACTCGTCCCCGAATCCAGCGGATTCAGGCCTCTGGTTCAGCGCCCGCAACGGTCTGGGCGTTGCCACGGCCACTCGGCAGCAAGCCACGAGGCGACCGCGTCAGCCAAGGGCCTGTCGAGGTTTGACCGATCGGCGCGCACCCACGACTGCACGATGACGTCACCCTCACGCTCAGGGGGATAGAGATAGACGCATCCGATGACGCTTCCGGTGTCCGGGTCCAGAACCGTGAAAGTGAAGCCCTTACCGGAGGCGAAATCCGCGGCGTGGCGGGTCAGGTCGGCAAGATTGGCCTCGACTGACATTCCGTCGATCGGTGGCCAGTCGCCATCCGGGTACCCGGGAGTGGCGCGGATGTGTTCGATGCTCGAGGTCCAGGCCGCGTAGTCGTCCTGGTTGTGCTGAGGTCCTAGCGGCTCAAGCACGAACTGATCCGTGACGAGGGACCTCGGTGGCACGAAGCCGACGGGGACGAACGGGTCGGAACGCATGGGTCGACTGTAACGATGCGGCTCCAGGCACGCGCTACTCATCACCGGGCGCCAACTGGTCCGGAACACAGGCGGTGCCCACTCGGCGGCACCGGAACCCCAATCTCGTTGACCGACGGCTAGCGTCGGTCCATCCCTCTTGCGCTCCGGATTTGAAGTCATGTCTTTCCCGGGTGGAACGTTTCCCGGGTTGGCGGACACTTCTAGGTGTGAGCGATCTTGACGCTGCGGACTGGGTGCGGGTTCGCGCCGGGGACCCGGCGGGGTTGGCTGCGTTGTTCGATCGGCATGAGGCGCGATTGTTCCGCCATGCCTGCCGGTTGCTGACGGCTCGTGAGGACGCGAAGGATGCGGTCACGATCGCGTTCTTCGAGTTGTGGCGCAAGCGCTCTTCGGTTCGGTTGGTGGACGGGTCCCCGTTGCCATGGCTTCTCAACACGGTGTCGAACGCGGCACGGAATCTGGAGCGGTCGAGTCGTCGGTATCGGGCGTTGATTGCTCGCGCCCCCAGGAGGGTTCCGGGTGGGGAGATGTCCGGGAACGACGAGAGCGGCGTGCTCGCCGCGTTGAAGCGGTTGCCCGCTCGGGAGCAGAGCGTCGTGGTCCTGAGGGTGCTGGAGGGCTATCCGGAGAGTACGACTGCCCAGACCCTCGGAATTCCGGAGGGGACAGTGAAGTCCCGTCTGGCTCGTGCCAGGGCCAAGCTGCGCGAGGAGATCACGGCGATGGAGGCCTCATGACTATGGATGATGGCGGGCTCTCGCGTGTCGAGCACGAGGAGCTGCGTGATCTGGTGTTGGGCGGTACCCAACGCATCCGCCCGGCGAGCTCGCGTCGCGCACGATTTGGAACGGGGGTCGCGTTGTTGCTGGTCGGCGCACTGGTGGGCGGGTCCCTCACCTGGGCTGTGCGTGCGGGCAATGCGGCACCCGAGGTGGTGACGGCAGTACCCGCCCCCAAGGCCACGATCTGGAGTGGCTGGGTGGCGTTCTCGGCCGGGCAAGGCGACGGCGACATCTACGTGGTCAAGAACGGCTCACCGCCCCGTCGCATCCTCGGGTCAGACAGCGACAATGCCGATCAGGTGTGCCCGGCTTTCTCCCCCGACGGCGCACGGCTGGTTGCCGGACAGGGGAGCGGTGACGGCTCGGGCGGGTTCAGCGCTGCTTTGGTGATCATCGATCTGAATGGCGACGGCGAACCGACCGACAGGACCACGATCGGTCTCGACGGCGTGACCAGGATGCCGTGCGCGGTCTGGTCGGCGGATGGCCGGTGGCTTGCGTTCGGCGCCAAGGCGGCTGCCGCGAGTGTTGAGCAGGTCTGGGTGGTCGACACTGAGACCGACGAGATCCGGAGGCTGCCCGGGCTGTCGGCCACCGACCTGGAGTGGGCCCCGAATGCCTCGGAGCTGTTCATTGCCAGCAACGACAACGACATCACCGTGTACTCCACCGTCACCGGCAAGGCACGGGTCCTCGACGACACCCTGGGCGCGGTGGCCCTCGCAATCTCGCCCGACGGCAAGTCGCTGGCGGTCGAGCACAGCGATCCGTCCGGGATCGTGGCCGGACAACCTGTCGGCCTGGTGTTGATGGGGGCCGACGGCTCTGATCAACACGTCCTTGGGAGCTATCGGGTGGACCTCGGCATCGGACCGGTCTGGTCGCCCGATGGGAACCGGGTCGCGTTCCAGCAGTTGTGCGCCACCTACCGGGACGACTCGGGGACGGACCGCCCCTGCGTGGAGGAGCACGAGGTCGTCGTCGTGAGGGTCAATCAAGACAATCCGCTCGGACCGGGTGTGACGCGGACGGTGATCGCACCCCCACGGCCGACCTGGGCCGGACAGAGGGGGCCGTGGTTCCCCTACGGCGTCAGCTGGTCGCCCGACGGCATGAACCTGCTCTATGTCGGCTGGTGCTCGCGCGGCAGTGGAATCCTGTCCGTGCCAGTGGACAGCGCGACGCAGCCGGTGATTCTCGAGAGCGCGCTCGGTGTTGCGGGCCACACCGGGGAACCGTGGAACACGTTCCAGAGTTGGAGCACACGACCATGACTGGAGCCCTTATCGGCGGCTTGCCGTGAAACGACTACACGCCCGCCTGGCGGGCCGCGGCCGGACGGTCCCGCGTTGTGCACTGGGGTTGGTCCTTCTCCTGTCGGGGTGCACCCCGGCGGCGCCGTCGGCCAGTACCGCCCCGTCGGTGGAGATCCCGCCGCCGGCCACGTCCTCACCGAGCGCGGCGCCGATCGACACGACGAACTGGACTGTCTACAACTCCAAGCAGTACGGCTTCAGCATCAAGCACCCACCCGGGTGGGCGGTCACGCCCGCCGAGCACGCCTGGACGCTCAAGGCGGACGCGAATGAGGACCACAACACCGGCCAGGACGGCTTTGTGTCGGCTGCTGGCGACGTACGAGTCACCGTGTGGTCGACGCCTGCCAGAGTCGTGCCCGAGACCTTGGAAGGTGTCGCGACCTGGGTCGAGAAGTATTGCCAGCAGCGGGACGAGCCCTGCCCCGGGATTCGGGACCGGGCGGTGCCGCTGTGTAACGGAAGGGACTGCCATCCCGGCTTGCTGCTGCAGACCCCGGGGCAGGAGTTCAGGGCGTTCTTCACGGGCGGCGAACACGGAGGACAGATGGTCGGGGTGGCTGTCTGGCGTGAGGAATGGGATTCGTCGGTCGCGAAGTACGGTGGGGCGCGCCGGCTTCTCGAAGGCTTCCTCTCCGGAATGGGTGTCTGCCCCGCACGACCAGACAAGACGCCGCCGGGCTGCCCCTGACGACGTCACCATGCCGTTCGTCCGACAACGCCCACAGGTTCGGAGCCCCGCTACGCCGCGGCTCTACCCGGCTCTGCCCGGGGCAACCGCGAAATTCGTCCGGCTTTGTTGATCAACGCCCTGCGCTCACGGCATTCACAGTGGATCATGGGGTGCGGCCGAGTGGCGCGCGAGAAGTTCGATGGGTTGTCGTCAACCTTCAGAGCAATAGGAGGGACACGATGCACCCCGTCAGCCGCGGCGGCACGCTCGGGGGTGCAGCCGTCATCGCCGTCGCGTTGACGATGCTGCCCGGGTCCCGGTCCACCACGCCGGCCGGGTCGGGGAGCAGAAAGTCGATGCGCCCCCGAGCCCGGAGCTGGGCTGTCAGCGTCTTCGTCGTAGCAGGATTGTTTGGCATCACCATGACCCAGCAGCCGACCGCTGCCAACGCGGCTGTCGACGGTCAGGGCGTCGGCGTCGAAGCCCATCAGGGTGGTGCCGCACTCGGCCCGGCGAACAGCCTGCAGCTGTACGCCACAGCGATCGACCTCGGTGTCGAGGTGATCGAACTGGATGTCCAGTTCACGTCCGACCACGTGGCTGTCATCAACCACGAGGACAGGATCTCGGATGAAACCGCATCCCGGGCGGCCAGGGATGGTGTGCTGGTACGGAACTGCGACCATGACGGTTGGCTGATTCACACCCACACCGCCGCGCAGGTGGCCCGGATCCGCTGCGCAGGCCAACCCTTGCCGACACTTGCCCAGGTCATCGAACTGGTGAAGCCCTCGCGTACCCGCATCAACCTGGAAATCAAGACCTTCGACGACGTGCGGGGCGGCACCTCGCTGGTCCAGTCGGCCGCCTCCCGGCGCGACTACGCCCGCAGAGCGGTGCAGCAGATGCTCGACGGGGGCATGAAGGGTAGGTTCTTCGTCTCCTCATTCGCGTGGCGCGATGTCGCGGACACAGTCCGCGCGATCGATCCGGGCGTCCCGATGATGGCTATCGAGCGTTCGGCGCACATGAACCAGGCCCACACGCACGCCTTCCCGTATCGAGCCATCCGTGATGCAAAGTCCAAGGGCGTCGACGGGTTCGCCCTGGATGCCCGCTATGCACAGGTGAACTTCCTCGACTTCATCAAGGCCTCAGGCATGTACCCGATGCTGTGGAACCTGCCCACCGAAGCCAGGGCGCGGTTCGCGATCGCCTCCGGCGTCCCGCTCCTGTCGGCGAACGATCCGATCCAGGCCCGCTCGCTGCTGGACTCTCTTGCCGACTGGGAGCCGGTCGCGACCGTCACGTCCGGCAGCCTGTCAGCGACGACGGTCGTCAACGAGACCGTGTCGGCAGGGGAGGTGGAGTACCCGCGGGTCATCAACGGCTACCACCTGGTGCCCACCTCCGCCCAATCACGCCTCTCCGGCGCCCGGCTGCAGGTCACCATCACGGGCAAGGGCACGGGCACGGTCGAACTGATCCCCCGAAACAGCCGGTCCGGCATAGATGGCGTCCGGATCCCGATCCCGAACGGCACCAGCACGACCACGGTGGTGGTCGCCCCCGGCGACCACGGCGCCCTGCGCGTCACCTCGTCGGTGTCCTCAAAGGTCAAGCTGAAGGTCATCGGCTGGGAGAACGTCAACTACTAGGGCTTCAGCCCATTGTGGGCTGCTCGCCCGCCCGCTCGGCCCGACCGACGGTGACGGCGATGTCCAGCTCGTTTCCTTCCGGGTCGGCCAGCGTCCACCACGCGGGAGCTTCGGCGTCGTAGACCACCCGGCCACCGGCGGCGACGGCCGCGGCGACCCGCGTCTCGGCCTGGTCGGCCGGCACGAACAGGTCGACGTGGATCCGGTTGCGCTGCTCGCGCGGCTCATCCATCGGCTGGAAGAAGACCGGCGGGTTCAGTCGGCGGGGGTCGTACAGGTCGTGCAGGCCGGGCCGCGGATCATCGACGTAGCCGAGCGCCGCCCGCCAGAAATCCTGCACCGGTCCGACGTCCAGTGCATCGATGCCGACCTGGAAATCCCGCACCCCCTGCGGATCGGCCGTCAGTCCCAGGTCGTGCGCGGCTGCCTGCACCGCCCGGGCCAGTTCCGCGAAGCCGTCGGCCTCATGCTGGTCCTTGCCGCCGTCCACGGTCAGCCCCGGGTAGCGCAGGTCGATCAGCAGCGGCAAGCCCGCGTCATCGGCCAGCCCCGCCACCGCCTCCAGCAGCTCGACTCCTTGCATGAATGACGGCGTGGGGTAGTGGACCGCTGCGGTCAGCATCACCCGCCAGTCAGCGACGCCAGGAACACCGAAGGTTCCGTGTTCAGCGGCGAGCGGGAACACGTCGGCCTCGTTGCCTTCCGCGTCCGCGACGGTCCGCCACCACTGGTTCTCGTAGGTGATCCGTCCGCCCGCCGCCTGCAGGGCACTCGTCGTGCCGGCCACGAGCTCCCACGGGCTGCCGGCGTCGAGGTGGATGCGGTTTCGCAGCGGCCGGGGCGCGTCCAGCTCCTGGAACCAGATTCGGGGTTGCCGGCCCGACGGGTCGACCAGTCGGTCCTCCGCCGCCCGATCGAACCGGAACGCCGCCTGCCAGAACGCGGCCACGGCCCCGACGTCCGAAACGTCGATGGCGATCTGCATCCGCTGCACCGCGGACGGGTCCGCGCGCAGCCCCAGATCGGCGGCAGTTTCCGAGATCTGCCGGGCGAGGGACACGTCGCGCTCGGTGAGCTGGCCCACGTCATGGCTGAGGAGCCGCAGGTGGACGCCCGCCGCGCGAAGGTCGATGTCGGGGTGGTGGCCGGCGGCCTCCGCGAGCTCGGCCACCCGCCGCACGAAGCGGGCGCCGGCGAGGTGGGAGGCAGTGTCGAACCAGGTGTCGGCCCCCGCGTTCAGGGCCCGCCAGTCCCGCGTGCCGCGGGCTTCCTCGAACTGCTGCGGTGTCAGGATCGCCATAGCTCATCCTGCCACCGGTCACTATGCGTGCGCCCTCGGGAACCGCCACAAGCCGGGCCGTCGGGCATGCCGGGGTTCCAGCCCACGACCGAAATGGGCTCAACGGCAGCGGCCTCCTCGCGTGCGCCTGCCCGTACGCTCCTCGCGTGGACCGACTCTTGTCGCAGGACAGCTACGCGGTCCGCGTCGACTGGATCCTCGCCGTGGGCGGATCCGTCCACCGCTGGCTTCAGGCCTCCCCCGACCACGCGTCCCCGGGCGGAGCTTGTGCGGAATGTGTTTCACGGGCGCGGATCCACGGCACGGCGGCCAGTAGCGTGATGGCGCCGGTTACACCGAAGGCCAGGGGGTAGCTGCCCAGGTCGACGAGCAGGCCGGCGATCAGCGGGCCGATGATCGACCCGAGGTCTTGTGACATCTGGAAGGCGGCGAGTGCCGGGCCTCCGTTGCGGTCGCGACCCACCACGTCGGCCAGGGAAGCTTGTTGTGCCGGGTTCAGGGCACCTGCACCAATGCCGGCGACGACGGAAACGATGACGAGCACGGTCAGATCCTGCGCCAGCCCGGTCGCTGCGGTCGCCGCGCCGGAGATGAGAAGTCCGCTCAGGATGAACGGCTTGCGTCCCACTCGGTCGGAAAGGCGTCCGGCGACGGCCAGGCCGGCGGCGTTTCCCGCGGCGAAGACCGCCAGTGCCATCCCCGCGACCCAGGGCTGCTTGCCGACCACCGCGGTGGCGAACAGCGGCAGGATCGCATTGCGCATCCCGAAGTTGGCCCAGCCGTTGGCAAACCCGGAGGCCACGGAGGCACGGTAGGCGCTGTCGCCCCAGGCTTCACGGGCGCTCATCGACGGCAGCACGGCCTTGCCAGGCGCCGGGCGCAAGGAGGCGTGACGCAGGAACACCGCGACGATTCCGGCAGCGATCAGCAATGCGACGGCGTACACGAGAAAGGGGACCCGCAGGCCCAGGCTGCCGAGCAGTCCACCGATGATCGGTCCACCAACGCCGCCGAGCAGGAAGGCGGTCGCGTAGGCCGACGACACCCGGGCGCGAATGCCTGCAGGAGCGAGGCGGACCAGGAGCGCGACCGCAGAAACGGTGAACATCGTCGACCCGATACCGCCGAGCCCGCGGAACACCAAGAGCTGCCAGTAGTCCTGCGCGAGCGCTGTGGCTCCGGTGGAAACCGCGACGATGATGAGGCCGGCAAGGTACACCGGCCGCTCGCCAAGTCTGGCGATGAGGGCCCCGCCCGGAGGGGCGAACACGAGGCGGAAGAAGGCGAACACACTGACGACCACGCTGGAGGCGAAGGCTCCCACTCCGAAGCTCTGCGCCAGCGATGGCAACACGGGACTGATCAATCCGAATCCGACGGCGATGACGAAGGCCGCCGCGACGAGAACCCACACCTCACCCGGGATCCGGGGCCGCCCGCTCGTCGGCGCTGCGGGGGTCTCTTCGGGCACGGTCAGCCAGTATGCCCGTGGACGATCCGAAGATCACCCCTCGCCGCGAGGTCCGGACTCATCGGCCCGGCCCCCGCTCCCCGAAGGTGCCCGAGAGGGAGGATGCTGCCTCCCACCGCGATCAGATCGCGCGAACCTCGGCAAGCCGCCTGAGCGCGTACTCGTCCTTCCAGCAAACGGCGGCCTCCCATGCAGCCGACGCCTGCGCGGCGACGTCGAGGGCGCCCTCGTCGAGGTCGGCGCCGTTGTGCGGAAGTACGAGGTCCAGGTCCGGAACGTCGACGTGTGACTCGTCCCAGTCGATCAGCGCGACCTGGTTCGCGGTCATGCGTATGTTGCCGGGGTTCGTGGGATTGCCGTGAACGACGCAGCTCGGCTCTCCGGCGAGCCGTTGCCACGCTGCCCGGCACCGAGCCACGGCCTCCGCGGGCATGGCGCGGAGGTCGATCCGCGTCCCGGTCTCTGCGTGCAACAGGTCGGTGGAGGATCTCCAGCCTGGGCGTTGCGGCCATCCGCGCGTCAGCCGGTGCAGCTCACGCAACGTCGCTGCCACGCGACGCCAGTCCGACGCCGATTGCGGCGGACCACCCTCCAGGTAGGTCATCACGACCAAGCCGTCGGCGAACAGCCGGCCGTCGGCCGTCGGAAGGGGCACCGGCACCACCAGACCCTCACCGTCCAGGTATTGGAGGAGGCCGGTCTCCCAGGCAAGATCGGCATCGCTCCGTGTCCCCAGGCGAGCGACCGCGACGTGTCCGCCCACCTGCACGCTCCACACGTCGTTCGCTGTTCCGCCCGCGAGCCGCTTGATGCGAGCCGTGTCCTCACCCCACTCGCGGAGTGACTCCCACCCCATTTGCCGCATCCTACGATCTGACCCGGGCCACGCACTCATTACAAGCTCGCTCCATGTCGGGCAGGAGCGATGCTGGCGCATTTGGAGAACGCCCGACGGTCGCGGACGACGGTGGGCGCGGTTGGACGGTCATCCGTCCCTCAGCGACGGAAGCGGCGTCACGTCAGCGCAGGCCCGGCCCGGCCTGGCGTGCCGCAGCCTCGGCCTGCTCACGCTCGACCTCGATGTCCCGGCCGCAGGCGGTGCAGGTGTCGATGTAGCGGGTGCCGACGGGGAACAGGGGAATGAAGAAGAGGGAGAACTTGCGCACCCGCTTGACCAGGTGGTGTGCAGCGCTGTTGCCGCAGGTCTCGCAGACGTACACCAGCGTGGCCAGCAGCACCTGGGTAACACCGAGGCCGAAGATCAACATGGCGGAACCTTTTCGTTTGGTCGTCGTGGCGGCACCCAGCGTTTCGAGCGCCATCACAGGTTACGTGCCGTGCAATGGCGGTGAGCGGCCTCCGTCCGGCTTCGCGTAGCCGCGCCACCTCCGGGTAATGCTCCGGGAGACCATGCTGGTCCCCGCCCAGGCACCGAGCCGATTGGAGAAGATGTGATGAGCCCACCTCACACTCCCACCAGCCGCCCGGCGCAGCTCCTCCTCGGCGCTGGTCGGGGCGCCGTGGCCGGACTGGTCGGGGTAGCCGCGATGACGCTCGGTGAGAAGCTCGAGCAGGCGATCACCCACCGGCCCAACTCCTACGTGCCCGGCCGGACGCTCAAGACCCTCCTGGGACAGCACCCCGGGGACAGTGACCAGCCGGTCGTCTGGAACCACGCCATGCACTGGGGCACCGGTGCCGCGCTCGGTGCCCTGCGGGGCGTCTGGGCGACACTCGGCCTCCGGGGAGTCCGGGCGAGTGCGACCCATACCTTCGTTCGCCTCGCCGTCGACCAGACCCTGGAGAACGGCACGGGCGTCGGCGCTCCGCCGCACACCTGGCCGGTCAGGGAGCGGGTGGTCGACGTACTGCACAAGGCGGTCTACTCCTTCGTGACCGGGGTGGTGGCCGACCTGCTGTCGCCCCCGGAGCTTGAGTCACGGCGGGGCACCACGAGCCACTGAGCGACACCGCGAAATCCCTTCCCGCCGCACGCTGCACCGCGGCAGTCATGGGGAGGCGCATCCGCCACAGCCCGACATGCGCCGGTGTTGAGTCCCCGCGGCGAGGTTGCAGGGGGCTAGTCCACCATGGGCCCGGACCATCAGCCGTTTGGGGAGATGCGGGCTTGGAGTCCGTCGAGGATGACCGCCAGCCCGAACTCGAAGGCGCGCTGCGGGTCGTTGGCAGCGTGGTGTGCCTGGCCGGTGGCGGTGCCGATTCGGTTGGCCAGCGGAAACTCCTCGGCGATGCCCAGCTTGGCGAGTAGCTGGCCCTCGCGGGCCCACCAGTCGGTAGCGGATTCGGCTGCTCGTTCCAGCGACACTTGGCGGATCGCCCGAACCGACGCGCGGACGAAGTCGATCACCAGGCAGAGCGCCGCGTCCTTGTCGAGGTCGCTCAGATCCACGCCGGCGATTGAGCTGAGTTCACGCTCGTACTTCGTCAGGGTTCCTGGCCCGAGGATGGCGCGTTCGGATTCGAACTCTGCGAGCCAGGGGTGTGCTTCAAGGAGGGTTCGGTTGTCAGAGGCGACCATTTCGAGCCGGGTCCGCCAACTGCCGCTCAGGGGAGTGACGTCCATGTCAGCTCGGCATTGGTCGATCATCAGTTCCAGCAATTGGTCCCGCCCGGTGACCGACGAGTACAGGGTCATCACCGGCACCCCGGAGTGCTGGGCCACTTCGCGCATCCCGAAACTCAGGTTGCCGACTCTGTCGGCAACCGCGATGCCGCTGGCAACGACGTCATCCACAGTCATTCTTGCCGGGCGTCCGCGGCGAGGCTCGTCCGGGACCCGGTGACGCCAGAGAAGTCGTACGGTCTCCATCTGTACCTCCCCTTGTGACCTTTTCCCGTACATCGTACTGTAAGCTTCCCGTACGCCGTACCGTGAGGATTGCCGTGAACATCACCTCAACAGCCATCTCGCTCAACGTGGCGCACCCCAGGGCTTCGGCCGACTTCTTCCAGAAGCATCTCGACTTCACCATTGAAATGGAGCAGGACGACTTCTTCGTGTCGCTCCAACATCCTTCCGGGGGGCCGAATGTCATTTTCCTGCAGACCGGGCTGGCAACCTTCAAGCCCGCCCACAAGGCCGGCGCGGCCGGCGAAGGCCTGTTGCTGGCCTTCGTCGTGGACGATATCGACGTCACCCATGATGAGTGGGTGAAAGGCGGGGCTGTCGTCATCACTGAGCCGGAAACCGAGCCTTGGGGCGAGCGGTTCAGCCAATACGAGGACCCGAACGGCATCATTGTCCAGCTCGTCCAGTGGGTGTGACGAAGATCGGTCCTCAGTCAGGCCTTCCACCGTGGGTGGGACCTCAGTATGGAAGCGGTGGTGCTGCCAGACTGGGGTGATGGCCACGCCGTCGTTCCTCAGCTCCATCACTGGCTTGTTCGCTCAACCCGCTGCGGAGAATCCGACGGTGGCGATGGTTGAGGCTGCCTACCGTGCAATGAACCTGGACGCGCGCTACCTGACCTGTGAGGTTCCGCCGGACGCGTTGGCCGATGCCGTGCGCGGGGCGAAGGCAATGGGCTGGCTGGGCTTCAACTGCTCCCTGCCGCACAAGGTCGCAGTGTTGAGGCATCTCGACGAGGTCGCCGAGTCGGCCCGCCTGATCGGCGCAGTGAACTGCGTGGTGATCCGGGATGGCCGGCTGGTGGGGGAGAACACCGACGGGCTGGGGTTCCTGACGTCGCTGACCCGGGTTGTAGAGCCGCGTGGTGCTCGGGTCGTCCTGCTGGGCGCAGGCGGCGCCTCGCGCGCGATCGCCATCGAGCTGGGACGCGCGGGCGCGTCCGAGATCCGCATCGTGAACCGGGGTGTGCAGCGGGGAAGCGAACTCGCCGCGCACGTCGCGGCGGTCACGCCCTCGCGGGTGAGCTTCGAGCCCTGGACCACGCCGGTGGTCGTGGGGGAGGTCGACGTGCTGGTGAATGCGACCTCGATCGGGTTGTTCCCCGACACCGCTGTCCCAGAGGTCGACTTCGCCACTCTGCGGGCCGGGACGGTGGTCGCCGACGTGATCCCCAATCCGCCGCACACGGGCTTCCTCGAGGCTGCCGCCGAGCGCGGCTGCGTCACGCTGGACGGACTTGGCATGCTGGTCAACCAGGGCGTGATCGGGATCCGGCACTGGACGGGGCGGGAGGCAGACCCCTCCGTCATGCACGAAGCGCTGTCCACCATCCTCGGGTGACCCCTTGCCCCCTGCGACGGCAGAGGCCGGGTCGGAGGACAAGGAACGGGACCCCGCCGGTCAGTGATCGACACCCGAACGGGATGTCCGCGTCAACTATGGTTGACGCATGACGTTCTCGGTGCCCGACCCGGGCAACCCCGCCGAAGCGCTCGCCGCGGTCGTGTCGCTACGCCATTTCGCCGACCGTCTGGAGGCCGCCTCCGTCGAGGCCGCCATCAGACACGGGTGGAGCTGGGCGCAGGTCGCGCAATGTCTGGGCGTCAGCAAGCAGGCAGTTCACAAGAAATACGCCCGCCGCATCTTCCCACCCAGACAGCGCCGGAACACTCCCGTTGACCGGAAGGACACCTCGTGCTCAGCCGACTGAAAAAGGCCCGGATCGACCTGGCCACCATGCACCGGCTGCTACCGGAGGCGGAGAGGATCGCCCAAGAGCAGGGAGATGAGTACCCGTCTGCCGAACACCTGGTCGCGGCGGCATTGTCACTCGACGATGGGATCGCCGCAGCCACCCTGGCCGCGCACGGAGTAGATCGCGAAGGATGGCTGGAAGCGGTGCGGCAACAGCACCACGACGCCCTTGGCTCGATCGGATTGCACATCGGAGCCGCGATCCCCGACCAGCCCCTGCCCGCACCGGAGTCAGCAACTGGACCGCTGCGGTCGCAGCGATCATTTCAGGACGCCTTCCAGCGCGCGGTGTCCCTCGCGAAGCAGGAGAGGACTCCGCTCACTTCGGCCCACGTCCTGCTCGCCGCGATCCAGGCTGACCACGGCACGGTTGCCCGCACCCTCGCCCGCCTCGGCCTGGACCCTACGGCCCTGGCCGCTGAGCTCCGCACCCACCTGTGACAGGTCAGGAAGATCGCCAGGAGGGACAACGGGCGTCGTAGTCGATTGCGACCAACCATGTCCGTCCGGCGCAGGCGCCAAAGGAGGGCATCCCGGCACCGTCACTGGGCCGCCAGATGTCAGCCCATCGCGGCAACGAAATGACGACGTCATGGAATTGGACGGAGCGATCTGCCGGCGTCGCGGATGAAGCCGGGCAAGAGTCGCTCATGCACGAGGGGTATCAGCTCGCACCGCTGGCCGCCCCTGGCGTCGGGGGCCGCTCGGCGATGAATACGTCCTCAATCCTGCAGTCGAATGTCTGAGCGATGAGGAAGGCCAGTGGCAGCGACGGGTCGAATCTCCCGCGCTCGATCGAGATGACCGTCTGCCGTGACACCCCCAGCGCCTCGGCCAGATCGGCCTGTGTCCAGCGGCGTGTGAGGCGACGTTCGGCCAGATTGTTCTTCATCGCAGTGCGCGATACCGAACGAGCCAGTAGCGCAGGCCCGCGTCGATGCAGCTGAGGGCGACCAGTGCGAGAAGTGCGGGGAGTGCGGGAATCTGCAGTCGTGTGATTGCGAGCGCCACGCACCCGAGGACCGTCGTCACGAGCACGTCCAGGAAGGCTCCGGACGCGGCCTGCCTCATCCATGCCATCTCGACGCTCTCCTCGCCGCGCGAGTCGCGGACGATCGTGTGGTTCGTCACAAAGATCCGGATGCCGAGGGAGATCGACGGATATGCCGCGCACAGTGCGCTGATGCTCGCCGCGAGCCAGAAGTCGCCGGGGTTTGAGGCGGCGACGCTCAGCGCTGCCGTGATGGTCAAGATGGCACCGAAGGTGACGGCGAGCACATGATGCGAAACCGGAACACGGCGCTTGACGGGCTGCGGGTTCAACTCTCGCCCCCCGCGTCCTTCGCGTTCGATTGCATTCGTGTCCGCGTCACCAGGCGCAACCGCTTGGCGAGCCAAACAGACAGGAGTGCGGCCAGCAGCAGGATCGCCATCGGCACGAGCACCAGGGGTCCACTCTCACTACCGCCTCGATCAAGGTGTGCTTCCAGCCCGCCGGTGAGAGCCGCCGGTGCCAGTATGACGAGATTGTTCAGGCTGTGAATCAAGATTGCGGCCTCCAGTCCACCGGTTCCCCATGCTGCCATTGAGGCAGCGACACCGAACGCGATGTAGTAACCGGCACGCCAGCCATCCGGGCTTGCGTGCATGATCGCGAAGACGAGGGATGACAGGCCCGTCGAAATGAAGAGTGCCGCGCGCGTGTCATGGAACCAGGAACTGATTGACCTCTGCACCAGACCTCTCACCGCAAACTCCTCGCCGGCCGCCTGCAGCGGGGTGCTGAGAAGCACGATCACGGCCAAGACAATTGTTGAACCGTCGAAACGCAATGGGCCGAGGGGCGTCAGGATGAGCGACAGGACGGCGAACGCGACATACAGCGGGAGGAGGAACAGGGAGAGGCGACCGAGCCACCCCCACCGGAATGTGCCTTCCACCGAGGACATCCACCGGGGCGGGACCCCGAACAGGCACCACTGCAAGAACACGGCGATCGGCCACTGTGCGGCGATACTCAGGTTGATGGACAGGAGCACCACCGGCGTGAGCGTCGTCAGATCGGCTGACCCCGTGCTGCCGATGCTGGTCTGGAAGGTCATTGCGAGCACAGTGATCAGCGTCGACACAACGAAGAATGACGCGATCAGCAGAACGATCGCGAGAATCCCTCGCCACCTCGCCGAGCCGGTCCACAGCGCGTGGTCGTATGTCGTCGGCTGACCAGACGTAAAGTTTGCTTGACTCACTGACGGAGTAAAGCACACTTTACCTACAACGCACCAGGCCGGCCGTAGCCGCGAGCTAACTCAGGGCGGCACTGCCCGGCAGCTGATGCCCGCGGGCGCACCGCACCGGGTCGACCACCGCAGGGCATCGTTCGGCTGCCCTGCGGTGTTCTCCCTTCGCCCAGTGATCGATGGCAGGGAAGCGTGACGCCAGTTCGGCGGCGCTCCTTGACCTTGACACGGTGTCAAGGCGTTCACTGGACTCCGGAGGTGGTTGGAAATGACACATGAAGGTCTGGAACCGGTCGAGAACAGGCTGAAGGCCGCACTGGAGGCTGACTCGGCCTCCGCGCGGCTGCAGACGGCGATGGCGGCGGGGTTGCGTCCCAACGACGTCTACATCGACACCCTCGTCGAACGGTTCGCTGTCGAACCGGACTTCTTCGTGCGCGACATGCTCACCTGGGCATTGATCCAGCACGACCGGTCCCGCACGCTGGAGCGGGTCCTGCCCGAACTGGAGTCGCCGTTCCCGCAAGCCCGAAGCCAGGCGCTGCACACGCTGTCCAAGCTCGGCGACCGTCGGGCGTGGCCGGCGATCACCGCCGACCTCCTGCGCGACGCCGAGGACGAGGTGGCTCGCACCGCCTGGCGCGCAGCATCTGCGCTGGTGCCACCCGAGGAAGCTGCAAGCCTCGCCGAGGTCCTCTTCACCCAGTTCGGCCGTGGTGATCGGGCCACCCAGCGCAGTCTCAGCCGTGCTCTCGCTGCACTGGGGGACGCGGCAACTCCGGTGATCGAACGCGGCAAGTCGCACGGTGACGCGGCCGTCCGGACGCACGCCGTTGCGACCGAGCAACTGGTCAAGGATCCCTACGTCGGCTTCGATGTCGCCATCGCGGCCGCCCAGCGGCTAGTCGCTCTGCAGGGCGCCCCGCTGGTCGGTGAAGCGGGGGAGTGAAGCCATGCTGATCGGGGAGCTGGCGGAGCGTTCGGGCGTGAGTGCCCGGATGCTCCGCCACTACGACTCCATCGGTCTGCTCTCCCCGGCCGAACGTTCGCACGGCGGATTCCGCGAGTACTCCGACTCCGACGTGCAGCGCCTCTTCCACGTGGAGGGCCTGAAGTCCCTCGGGCTCAGCCTCAACGAGATCACCGAGGTGCTCGCCGACCTCTCGTTCAGTCCTGCAGCGATGGTCGCGCAACTGGTCGACCGCACCCGCGACCGGCTGGCCCGCGAACAGGAACTTCTGCGCAACCTCGAGCAGGTCCGGGCCGACGGTCCCGAAGCCTGGTCGGACGTGCTGCACACCATCGGCCTGGTCCGTGGGCTGGGTCTCGGCAGTGCCTCGGCGCGCCAGCGGTTCGTCCTCTCCTGGACCGGCGAGAACGGGCAGGACGCGCGACTGCTCGCCGAGGCCGCCCTGTCCGAAACCGACCCCATCGTGGCCGGCGCGATGCACTGGGCTCTGCAGCGGCTCGGCGACGAGGGTCTGCCGATCCTCGCTGAAGGCCTCCGCTCGCCGCTTCTCGAGCGACGACAGCGCGCAGTGGCGGCCCTGGCCAAGGTCAGCTCGCCGGCAGCACTGGCACTGCTTGCGGAAGCCGTACGGGACCCGGACCCGGTCGTGAGCGGCCGCGCGGCCCTGATCATCGGTGCCAGCGGCGACACCGACGCGATCCCCGTGCTGGTGCGAATGGTGGTGGAGGGACGCGACGACGTGGACGCCGCCGGCGTGCTCGGGGCACTCGCCTCGTCACCCGGATGTGGTGACGACATCGCCGACGCGATCGCGGCAGAACTCGGCCACGTCGACATCCCGACCCGCCAACGCCTGGCCGCGGCCCTGGCGGAGGTCCCGGGGCGACGAGCCGTCGAAGTCCTGACTTCCCTCGTGCAGGACCCTGATCGGGAGGTGGCCCTCACCGCTGCCTTCCTGCTCCAGTCCGGCGTAGGCGAGGCACCGTAGCGGCCGGCTCCTGCCAGCTGCCTGGCGCTCCGAACGTGGACGGGCCCGGCTGGCCACCCGAGTGGGTGGCGCCGGGCCCCGCGCACAGGAGCCTAGGGCTGCGTCCGCTCGGCCCACCAGTGGTCGAAGCTGTGGGTTGGATAAGTCTTCGCGGCCGGCCCGAAGCCACCACGCCGATCGGGTCGTCGTCCCGTCCGCGCAACCGCCCTGAGGTCGTCGAGACGATCGGCTGCCGTGAGCATCAGGATCGGCATGCCGCTCCCGGACGCGACGATGCCGGCGGCAATCTGGTCACCGCGGGACCGTCCACCTCGCTACGGCACGGCGCTAACGGCCCGGTGACCCCTGGGGATCTCCAGCCTGCTCCAACAGCCGCTGTTCAGCGGCGGCGTCCATCCCGCCCGCGGCCCGACCCGGATGGGCAGGTGCCGGTAGCCCCTCCGCCAGCAACCAGGCCCAGGTGTCGGCCACGGTCTCGGCGACCGGTCGGCATCGGAGGCCCGCGGAGTACGCGGCGGAGACATCAGCCTCGTGCAGTCCGGCGTACTCCCCGGTCGGCGGCACCCAGATCGGCAGCTCCGTCCACGGTGCAACTCCTGCTGCAGCAACCGCCTCAGGGTTCACCCAGACGAGCTCGGCGTCGGAGCCGGTCACGGTCCGGCACTGTTCCAGCAGCTCCCGCATGGTGGTGTGTCCCGGCCGGCTCACCGTGTTGAACTCTCCGGTGAGGCCGCGCGCCGCCGCAGCGAGCACCCACTCGGCGAGGTCACGTGCATCGATGTACTGCAACGGCCGTCCGGCTGGGCCCGGGCACGGCACCCTGCCGCCGGACCGGATCCTGCGAAGCCAGAAGGGCAGCCGCCCCACCCGTTCATAGGGGCCGAGGATGAGGCCCGGGCGGGGCAGGAGGACCGGCCCGCCGAAGCCCTCCTGTGCGGCCAGCTCTCCGCCCCGCTTGGCCGCGGAATAGTCGGATGCGTCGTCGTCGGCCGGATCTGCGTCCACAACGGGCGCCGACTCCCCGGCGCCCACCGGGATCGGCCACACGTGAACCGACCGGGACGAGATGTAGGTGTAGTGGCCGGCCCTGCCGGCGAGCAGGCGGGCGCTGTCCAGCACCACCCGCGGTGCAAGGGACCAGGTGTCGACGACCGCATCCCACTCGTCGTCACCAAGGGCGGCAGCGAGCGACACGGGATCGGTGCGATCCGCGAAGCGGGGGGACGCACCGAGGGCAGGCGGCCCGCTCGCGCCCCGGCTCAAGGTCGTGACCTGGTCACCGCGAGCCAGCGCGCTCTCGACGACGGCCCGGCCGACATGGTGGGTTCCGCCCAGCACGAGGATTCGCATGCCTCGACTCTGCCGGGCCACGGGTGCGCGGGCAAGCGTGTGCAAAGAGCTGGGATGGGCGATGGTTCGGCAATCACGGCCGGAATTACTGGACGGGGCGGAAGTCCCCCCGGATCCCCGCCCCGCCGACAGCAGCCTCTACGTTCCCCCCGAAACGGTGACTGCCAGAACCAATGTTAGCGCAGACATCGTTGTTGTCAGAGGCCAATAGCGCTGCGTAGTTCTCACGTCACCCGTTCGGAGGACACGCGAATTCCGTGAGCCGCTCTCGCCGGACTTCCTCACCCCGTCGGCCGGTTTCGCCGAACTCTCCTCACGTCGTCAGCCGGTTTCGACGAGCTGGTCTCACGGCAGCGCGGTGGACCAGCGGACGGCTCCGTGGCGGAGCTCGACACCACCCTCGCTCCACAGCTGCAGGTCTTCCCACAGGACCACGAAGCTGCCACGGGTCCGCCAACCGAAGAAGGCGGCAAGCAGCCGCGGCTGTGTCATGGTGTTGCGTTCATAGCCGAGGAAGGAGCTGGCCCTTCGGGGGCAGACCATGATGCCGTGGACGACCGGGGTACCAACCAGCTGCCCGTCCGCGCGATCCGGGACGAACATCCGGACGTCGTTCACGTAGCCCACCTTTCGCCCGTCCTGGAGCACCTGGGCGCCGATCAGGTCACCGAGGAACATGGCGACCTCCGGGGATCCGTCCGATCACGTTGCTTGCCAGCCACGGCTCGAGCCAGGCGATCTCCAGCGTGGAACCGGGCACCGCCAGGTGAAGAGCGGAGCCGATCTCGGCGAGCTTGTCCCAGCCCACCCGCGTCGGGTGCCCCAACGGCCGCCGCTGTCCGAAGATCCGGTTCAGCAGGATCGGGCCGTGGACGAGGTTGCGGACAGCCGGCGGCGCCGTCCCCGGCTGGACCACCCGTTCGGCGAGATCGTCGAGCTCCAGGTCGTCGACAACGCCCACCGGGTCACCGTCCACGTCCAGCACCTGACGGTCGAGGAGGCTGAACCTCGCATCCAGGAGCTTTCCGCCGACCGGTGGTGGCGCTGTCGGTAGGGGTTGTTGGGTCATTTTCCGACTCCGGTGATGATCAGTAGCGGGATCGCAGCCAGCGAGGCGAGCAGGATCAGCACGAGGTAGAACTGCGCAACCAGGTTTGTCGCCCGGCCGTTCACGTGCCTGCCCATGTAGTCGGGGTCGTTGGAGACGATCAGGATCGGCAGGTACGTCAGGGGCAGGGCGACAGCGGAGAACACCACCGA
>Ga0366812_1003_pt1 | contig 26812 bp, 24 predicted proteins | sample TotcelN113001N14_FD_207021 | JGI IMG/M metagenome (GOLD analysis project Ga0366812, IMG submission 207021) | Enriched cells from coal bed in the Powder River Basin, Montana, United States - Total cells N11 rep3 HSBNCT.N11.300.1.N14 ... | reverse complement strand
CATGCAACTGTGCGACGATCCCTGTTCCTGCCTGTCGCGTCGCTACCCGCAAGGAACCCGCCTGTTCGGCAAGGTCACCAACCTGACCGACTACGGCGCATTCGTTGAAGTCGAGCAAGGCATCGAAGGCCTGGTGCACGTGTCCGAGATGGACTGGACCAACAAGAACGTTGCTCCAAATAAAGTTGTCAAGCTGGGTGACGAAGTCGAAGTCATGGTTCTGGAAATCGACGAAGAGCGTCGTCGCATCAGCCTCGGCATGAAGCAGTGCAAACCGAATCCTTGGGATGATTTTGCACTGACTCACAAGAAGGGCGACAAGGTCAGCGGCGCGATCAAATCGATCACCGACTTTGGCGTGTTCATCGGCCTGCCTGGCAATATCGACGGCCTGGTTCACCTGTCCGACCTGTCCTGGACCGAGTCCGGCGAAGAAGCTGTGCGCCGTTTCAAGAAAGGCGACGATCTGGAAGCCGTTGTGCTGGCGATCGATGTTGAGCGCGAACGCGTATCACTCGGCGTCAAGCAGCTTGAAGGCGACCCGTTCAACAACTTCGTTGCACTGAATGACAAGGGCGCGATTATTGCGGGTACGGTCAAGTCGGTTGAGCCGAAAGGCGCAGTCGTCCAGTTGACGGACGAAGTCGAAGGCTATCTGCGTGCATCCGAAATCTCGCGCGATCGCGTTGAAGATGCCGGCACCCACCTGAAAGAGGGCGACACCGTCGAAGTGATGATCATCAATATCGATCGCAAGTCGCGCGGCATCCAATTGTCTATCAAGGCAAAGGATCAGATGGAAACGCAGGAAGTCATGCAGAAGATGCAAAACGATACCAGTGCTGCTTCCGGCATGACCAGCCTGGGCGCGCTGCTGAAGGCAAAGTTCGACAATAAGCCTTAATCAGCCTGCTGAGCGCGAAATGACGAAATCCGAGCTAATCGCTTGTCTGGCAGAAAGCTACCCTCAACTGGTGGCCAAGGATGCCGAACTGGCGGTGAAGACCATACTCGACGCGATGACAGGTGCGCTTGCCAACGGCCAGCGCATCGAGATTCGCGGCTTCGGCAGCTTCGCGCTCAACGTTCGTCCTCCTCGCATCGGTCGCAATCCGCGTTCCGGCGAAAAAGTGATGGTGCCTGAAAAACGGGTACCCCACTTCAAGCCGGGCAAGGACTTGCGCGAACGCGTCGATGCTACGGCCGATCAGCCGATACGCAATGGCGACTGAGTCAAGTTCGTTACCGAACAGGAAGGGCATCTTCGGATGCCCTTTTTTTCACGTACAATTCTGCCTGCACCCCTCAAAGCCATTCAGATCATCATGCATAGTTTGTATGGCATTGCGGCCAGGAATACGAAAATGAGCACTCTCTGATAGTAGAACCGAGGGAAATCGCGTCATGAAAATTGTAACCAGACTTGTTGCTGCAATCCTGTTTATTGTCTTTTTTGGTTTCGCTCTAAAAAATACCCAGGAGAGCGCGATAAAATTTTTCTGGGATTATGAAATACGCGGCCCGCTTATACTATTGTTGCTCGGATTTTTCGCTGCGGGCGCAGCTCTGGGCGTACTTGCGATGGCGCCGATGGCGTTTCGCCACCGCCGCGAACTGACACGCAAGCGGAAACTGATCTCTTCCATGCAGGAAGAACATGAGGCAGAACAGCGCGCGCGCACCCAGCCACCCCAAGCCGACGGCGTCGCCAACCACTGACTTTTTATCTATTAAATTCAGCATAATCGAAACTCCATGGAATTTGAAATCTGGTGGTTGTTAGGGATTCCGGCCTTTTTTGGACTAGGATGGATTGCCGCGCGTATCGACATCAAGCAACTGCTTTCCGAATCGCGCAGTCTGCCGCAAGGCTATTTCAAGGGACTGAATTTCCTCTTGAACGAACAGCCGGACAAGGCGATTGATGCATTCATCGAGATCGTTAAATTCGATCCGGAAACTGCCGACCTGCACTTTGCGCTCGGCAATCTGTTCCGCCGCAGGGGCGAAACCGAACGCGCAATCCGCATGCACCAGAATCTGCTATCACGTCCGGACCTTCCCCTGGAACAGAAGCTTCAAGCGCAATATGAGCTTGGCAAGGATTATCTGAAGGCAGGCCTGCTGGACCGGGCCGAAGAAGTTTTCGAACAGCTTACCGGCACGCACTACAACGTAAGGGCGCGGCGCGCCCTGCTGGAGATCTTTCAGCGGGAAAAGGAATGGGAGCGGGCGATCCAGGCCGCCTATGCGCTCCAGGAATCGGGCACAGGCCGGCGTCAGAAGGAAATTGCCCAGTTCTACTGCGAAATGGCGCAGGATGAATTGGTCAAGACCCATACCGATAAGGCATTGCCGCTGCTTGAGCAGGCGTTATCGGTTGACCGCACCAGCGTTCGGGCCGCGATTCTGATCGGCGATGCCCATATGGCATCAGGAAATGCGGAAGAGGCACTGCAAGCGTGGCGACGAGTCGAAAAGCAGAGCATGCCGCATGTGGCGCTGGTCGCGCAAAGGTTGATGGATGGGTTTTATGCTGTCAATCGCCCGCAGGAAGGGATCAACCTGCTGAAGTCGTATCTTGCCGAAGCACCATCCATCGACCTGCTGGAAGTCGTTTTCCAGGTGTTGCTGGAGCTGGAGGGAGTAGACTCGGCGAATACGCTGGTGCACGAAGAGTTGCGCCGGACGCCGACCCTGCTGGGTCTGGACAAGTTGTTGGAGGGACGGCTGATGATTGCATCTCCTGAAAACATGCCGGACCTGTCAATGGTCAAAAACCTGGTACATGGCTACGCTTTGAAGCTGGCGCGCTATCAGTGCAGTCACTGCGGATTCAAGGCGCGGCAATTCTACTGGCAATGCCCAGGCTGCAGCCAGTGGGAAACCTATCCGCCTCGACGCACTGAGGAATTGAACGTGATGGCTTGATTGAGTGGCCTATCCTTGTTGTTTCCAGGGTGCCATACTAAAATATGAGTCATTCCATAAGGCATATTGAATAATGCAATACCCTCATCTGAATTCTGTACGTATTCTTGTCGCCGGCGACGTAATGCTCGACCGCTACTGGTTCGGAGAAGTGAACCGTATTTCACCGGAAGCGCCCGTTCCGGTTGTGCACGTCAAAAATCAGGAAGAGCGCCTCGGCGGAGCATCCAACGTAGCGCGCAATACGGCCGCGCTCGGAGCGCATACCGGTCTGCTGGGCGTTGTCGGAAAGGACGAAGGCGGCAATGCCATCGAGCGGATGCTGACCGATTCAAACATCGAGAGCTATCTTAACCGCGACCCGTCCATTTCGACCATCATCAAGCTGCGCGTCATCGGACGCCAGCAGCAGCTGCTGCGGGTCGATTTCGAGAGCCCTCCCACTGCTAGCGTATTGCGCGAGAAAATGGCGCAGTTCCAGGCTCTGCTCCCTAAATACGACGTTATCGTGCTGTCCGATTATGCAAAAGGCAGCATGGTCAATGTTGCCGAGATGATTTCCATTGCCAAAAAAGCGGGCAAAACGGTTCTGGTCGATCCCAAAGGGGATGACTTTTCGCGCTATGCGGGCGCCACCGTGCTGACGCCGAACAAATCGGAATTGCGCACTGTCGTCGGATCATGGAACAGCGAGCAGGAACTGACTGAAAAGGCACAGCAACTGCGTGCCAGGCTCAACCTGGATGCACTGCTTCTGACTCGATCCGAAGAGGGAATGACGCTATATTCGGAGAAAACCACTATTCACACGCCCGCCGTCACGCGGGAAGTTTATGACGTTTCAGGAGCAGGCGATACGGTGATAGCCACACTGGCTGTCATGCTTGGCTCCGGCATGTCAATCGCGGATGCCGTAATTGTGGCGAACCGGGCTGGCGGCATCGTCGTCGGCAAGCTCGGCACGGCAACGGTCACGCGCGAGGAACTTTTCGGCTCCGAATAAATAAGTCCATTGACGCATTCCGCCCTCCTGCCCGAGTCAGCGAGCGCGGCAATCCCGCATTTTCCGCTATATCGGCCATACCCTTCACTTCCACTTTTTTCGACCGGGCCACTCTCCAGCCCGGTCAAGGCTGAGGCTTGAGCAGATCGTGCCGTCATCCTCTTTCTGCAGATACCTTATTCGCCTGATGCCCGCTTAAAGCGTGCCTTGGCAAAATGAAGCGCGATAAAAACCCGGAACGGTAAGGCGCGCCGCGAAATTCGCGCGCCCCAAGATGCTGAACGTAATCGATGCTCGATATATGTAAAACAACATTTTGCTTCAAGTCAACCTTGTTATAAAGTATGCGTTATTGCACAGGCAGGCATTCCTGCGGACTCTGTTTTAAGTTCGCATATTTATTTTTACTTTTATATCACTTGCCAAGGAGATGAAATGATCAAGAAGTTACTGTTTGTCATCGCAGCATTAATTACGTCCATGGGCATGGCCTTTGCACAGGTTGATGTCAACAAGGCCGACCAGGCCGCGCTCGACGGCGTCAAGGGCATCGGCCCAAAACTGTCAAAAACCATTATCCAGGAACGCAAGAAAGGTGAATTCAAGGATTGGGCTGACTTCGAGACCCGAGTTAAAGGCGTAGGAGACAAGAGCGCCGCCAAGTTATCCCAGGCCGGCTTGACAGTAGGAGGCAAAAGCAGGCCCGGAGCCTCCCCGGCTTCCGCAAAGGCGGCCAAAAGCGAAAGCGTCAAGTCGCCCGCACCAGGCCCGAAACAGGCCTCCGACTCTAAAGACAGTAAAAAATAGCGCCTTCCGAACGCAAAAGCCCCGATCGCTTATGGCATCGGGGCTTTTTGCCGGCCGAGACCTTTTCAGTACCGGCGAGTTTCTGCAGCGCTTGGCATTTTTACCACACCATTTTTGATTTTTCTATTTTTAGTTTGGACTTGGGATAGTTATTATTTTTCAAATGGGCAATAAATGGTTAAGCTGGCACCTGTTAACTGAACGCAACATTGTTACCGGAGACCGCCATGCGTCTACTGATTATCGCCTTTATGCTGGCTCTTACATCGGCCAGTGCGCAGGACATTCCCGAAAAACAGGGACCGCAGCAAATGACCGATGCAGGCCGTTATCCCGCCGGCGATAAAATCGAGGCATCCGAATCCAAGCAGGAAGCAGCCAGAAATGCGGCAGTTCGCGGGTGGCAGCACCTGAAGAAAGGGGACGCCTCAACGGCTGCCAGCCGCTTCAACCAGGCGTTGATTCTAGATCCGAACTATGCAGACGCCTTTTGGGGTATGGGCGCAACCACTTCTCTACAGGGAAAATTCGACGCTTCCATATCCCTGTTCGAACGCGCCTACGCTCTGGATCCAAAGAATGTTGGGCTGACAGCCGATGTTGGCGTAGCCTACATGCGCCGTGCCATGAGCAAGTCGCAAGCCCCTGCTGAACGCGCCAAAGGCTTGGATAGCGCATTGGAATGGTTCGACAAGGCCGAAAAGATCGATCCGTTCTATGAGCAAACTCTCGTCAACCGTGCAATTGCGCTCGCATTTTTAGGCGACTACAACAAGGCGTGGGCAAACGTCGAGCGGGCGGAGGCTCTTAATGAAAAATGCGTCGATACCAAGTTTATCTCCTACCTGTCCGAACAGCAGCCGCGGCCTGTGCCGTCGGCCACGGCCCAGTTAGCCCAATCGAACAAGCCGGAAGCGGTTAATGACCGAACGAAGACTCAGCCTTTAGACCAACCTGCCGTTCCGGCGCCTGGCCCCGTTGACTCGGGAGCAATAGCAGCCCAGGCTTCGGAGGTGACATCCCAACCCGTGGTTCAGCAGGTTGCCTTGCCGCTCGCGCAACCCGAAAATTTACTCTTATCCAAAACTGAAACGAAGCCCGAACCGGAGAAAAAGCTGAAACTCGTGAGCGGGAAAGCCTCGTTATATAGAGGAAAGGACCTGTTGCATTGCCTGAATTTGCCGACGAACGCAGCGATTGCAAGTTGCGCCTATAAATGAAGGCGTTTCCTGCAGGCGGGTTCGCTCAATTCTTGGCGCAAAGCGCTTCCCGCTGAAGTCAATCGTGCCGGCCCATCGCCGATTAGACGGATTACAGGCAACGTTGCATAGGCAAAGCTCATCTGGATCACTTAATGGGGCCAATTCTCATTAAGACAGCGATTCCGCATTCCTCTCCAGCTTCGCCACGCTCAGATCCAGCAATTTCATTCCTTGCCGGCCGAAATTGATGTTGGCGCGCGAGTTGGCGCCGCCGCCTTCGATATTGACGATCACGCCTTCGCCAAATTTCTTGTGATAGACCGTCTCGCCAATCCGCCAGCCGCTGCTTTTTTCGCTGACGCTACGCGCGAGAGCCTCCGGTTTTGCCGATGGGGCGAAGTTCGCCACCGGTTGACCATGACCGAACCACTGTGACTGTTTCTTTGAGGACAGCCATTTCAGCGCGTCTTCGGGCAACTCGTTATAAAAACGAGACTTCACGTTATAGCGCAACTGGCCATGCAACATGCGCGTCTGCGAATGACTCAGGTAAAGGCGTTTTTTCGCGCGAGTGATCGCCACGTACATCAGGCGGCGCTCTTCCTCGAGTCCTCCTTCTTCCTTGGCGCTGTTTTCGTGCGGGAAAAGACCTTCTTCAAGACCGGTTATGAATACCGCCTCGAATTCCAGCCCCTTGGCCGAATGCACAGTCATCAATTGCAGCGCATCCTGTCCCTCCAGCGCCTGATTGTCGCCCGCCTCGAGCGACGCGTGCGACAGAAAGGCCGACAACGGCGACATTATCAATGTCATTGGCGCATCCGCATCGAGAATTTGCATGCTTTCATCGTCGCCTATGGCAATGCCTGCCGCGACCTGAGCCTGCGGACCGAACAGCGCCGGAGCCTCCGGGTCGAACCCTTCCTCCGACATGAACAGGGTCGCAGCGCTGACCAGTTGTTCCAGATTTTCGACCCGGTCAGCACCTTCTTTCTCATTCTGGAAATGCGCCAGCAAGCCGCTTCTCTCGATCACGGTTTGCACCATTTGCGGAAGCGGCATCTGCTGCGTTTCAAAGCGCGCGCCCTCGATCATCCGAACGAAGGCGCCGAGCGCCGAGCCCGCCTTGCCCGTCATGTAGGGAACGGCCGCATACAGTGAAATATCGTACTGCCGGGCTGCGTCCTGCAACTGCTCCATCGAACGGGCGCCGATGCCGCGCGCCGGGAAGTTTACGACACGCAAGAAAGCCGAATCGTTGTGCGGATTATCCATCAGAAGCAGATAGGCAATCGTATGCTTGATCTCGGCGCGTTCGAAAAAGCGCAGCCCGCCATAAACCCGATAAGGAATACCAGCGCCGAAAAGCGCATGCTCAATTACGCGCGACTGCGCATTCGAGCGGTACAGCACTGCGATTTCGCTACGCAGCATGCCTTCTCCGATCAGGCTCTTGGCCTCCTCGATGATCCACTGCGCCTCCTGCAAATCGGACGACGACTCATAGACGCGCAACTGCTCGCCGTGTCCGGCGTCGGTGCGAAGGTTTTTCCCGAGCCGCTTGCTGTTGTTCGCGATCAAGGTATTGGCGGCATCGAGTATGAATCCGTGCGAGCGATAGTTCTGCTCCAGGCGGATCAGGTTGTCCACTTCGAATTCGCGCTCGAACGCTGCCATGTTGCCGACGTTCGCACCGCGAAACGCATAAATGCTCTGATCGTCGTCGCCAACCGCAAATACTGCCGCATTCCTGCCTGCTATCAGCTTCAGCCACTGATACTGAAGGTCGTTGGTGTCCTGAAACTCGTCAACGAGAATATGCTTGAAGTGTCCTTGGTAATGTTCGCGCAGGGGCTGGTTGTGCATCAGCAGCTCGTAACTGCGCAGCAGCAATTCGGCGAAATCGACCACACCTTCCCGCTGGCACTGTATTTCGTATATCTGGTAAAGCTCGACGAAGCGCCGGTTGTAGTCATCGCTTGCATCGACCTTGGACGCACGCTGCCCATGCTCTTTCGCGCTGTTAATGAAATGCATCAGGTTGCGCGGCGGATATTTCTCGTCATCGATATTGTGCGCCTTCATCATGCGCTTGATCGACGACAACTGATCCTGCATGTCGAGAATCTGAAACGTTTGCGGCAGAGCTGCTTCTCTATAGTGAGCGCGCAGCAAGCGATTGCACAAGCCGTGAAAAGTGCCAATCCACATACCCCGGGGGTTTACTGGCAGCATGGTCGAAAGCCTCGCCATCATTTCCTTGGCGGCCTTGTTGGTAAACGTCACGGCCAGCACACCCATCGGCGAAATCTGCCCGGTCTGAATCAGCCATGCGATGCGCGTGGTCAGCACGCGCGTCTTGCCGGAACCCGCGCCTGCGAGAATCAGTGCGGATTGGGGAGGAAGGGTAACGGCGGAAAGCTGTTCGGGATTGAGATTGTGAAGAAGTTTTTGCATACCATCATTATCTCGCAAACGGGACGCAAACGTGCGCGCAAGCTTGCCATGGAAAATATGCATTCAGATGATGAACCAACTGGAAAATCCGGCGGTCAAATTTTAATTTCACAGGCCGAATCCACACTCATGGGAGAAAACGATGGGACTTCTTAACGACATGCTTGGCAATGCTGAAGGCTCAAACCGGCAACAGGGACAGAACCCGCTGATGGGACTGGTGAGCGGGATAGCAGGCGGCGATCAGCAGCAAGGCGGAAAAATGCTGAATGCTGTGATGGGACTGATACAGCAAATGGGCGGAATCGGCGGAGTGCTCGACCTGTTTCGCCAGCATGGCATGGGTCGCCAGGCTGATTCATGGGTGAGCACCGGCCCGAATGAAGAAATTTCCGGAGAAGACGTACAGAACGTGTTCGGATCAGCGCAAGTCGGGAACATCGCATCGCAGCTCGGCATGTCCGGCGAGCAGGCCAGTTCCGGCATTGCGCAGCTTCTGCCGGAACTGATCAGCCGGTTCACGCCTGAAGGTCGTATACCCGAGAACCAGGACGATCTCATGTCGCAAGCGAAATCGATGCTGGCCGGTTTCTCACAGTAGGCCTGAGAAAAAACGGAGCGGGAAGCTATAGCTCTCCGCTCCGTTTTCAGGGCATTTACGCTTTTTCAAAAAGCGCTGAGAATGCGCGCGCCGCCTCTTCGGGGTTTTCGGCAAAATACACGCTGCTGATCACCGAGATCATGTCCACGCCCTGGCTCACCAGCGGCACTGCATTTTCCAGCGTAATGCCGCCGATGGCAACGCTTGGCAATGAAGGGATTTCCTTCTTCATCTGCGCAACGATGTCGAGCTCGGTGGTCACCGGGTACTTCTTGATGCGCGAAGGATAGAATCCCCCGAACGCAACGTAGCTGGCGCCAGCTTGATAGGCCTTGCGCACCAGATCCATATTTCCGTAGCACGACGCACCGACAATTTTCGACGGACCGACTTTGGCGCGCACGACGGCAACCGCCTCATCGCTTTCGCCGACGTGAATGCCGTCCGTGTCAAGTTCCAGGCACAGGTCGATGAAATCGTTGATGATGAACGGCTTGCCGTAGCGCCGGCATAATGCCTGAAGCGCTTTCGCCTGTTCGCGGCGCTGCTCATGCGTGGCTGTCTTGTGGCGATACTGCACCATGACGGCCCCTCCCTTGAGAGCCTTTTCAGTTATGTCCAGTAATCTGGCGGTGTCGTCCCAATCGGGTGTGACAATGTAGAGTCCTTTCATTTCTTTCCTTTATCCATTCTGTTTGGTTACATTTTGGAGCATTCGTCTCTAGCTGTCGCCCATGCCGTTGCACTATCGGGCGCTTTCAAAAACCGATGCTGCTGCGCGACTGCAGCCTTATCTTTCGTGCCTGCGGTTCGGCACCCTTTGCCCCGGCGCGATGGCGTACGAGGACGCGAGCGCATGCTGGCAGAATGCTTGCGCCCTTTCCAACGCCGAACGCATAGTCATTCCTTGTGCCAGAAGTCCGGCAATCGCAGATGCGAGCGTGCAGCCGCTACCGTGGAACTCGCCTTGCAGCCGGGGCCAGTTCCACGAGTGTGTTTCACCCTGCGCAAACCAGCGGTTAACAACCGTGCTGCCTCCGCCGTGCCCGCCTTTGATCAGAACGTTTGCGCTACCTAGCGAAAGCAGGTGCCGAGCCTGCTCTTCGACGCCATTTATCCCTGCACAAAGACGCGCGGCCTCGGGCAGATTTGGCGCGATCAGCGTCGCCAGCGCGACAAGCGAAGCAAGCGCCTGCTCCGGGCCGCCCTCGGCCAACGCATAACCATGGCCACTGCCGAGAACCGTGTCGAGTACGACCGGCAGTTCCGGCTGGCGCTGGCGCAACCCGTGGATGAGGTCGGCTATCGCCTCGGCATTGGCACGGTTGCCGACAATGCCAATCTTGACTGCGGCAACTCGAATCTTGTCTGTCAGCACATTCGCCTGGTGCTGCAAAATAGTTGCCTCGACCGGATTGACCGCAAACACGCGGTCATTATCCTGAACCGTCAGCGCCGTGACAATGGGCAGCGCGTGCGCGCCGACTGCGCCTATTGCTTCGATGTCGGCCTGAATGCCTGCGCCGCCGCTCGGATCGAGTCCGGCGAACACAAGTACGCAGGGGCGCGCCGGCCCCTGCACTCGCTCTGCCAACTTAACCTTCATAAGGCTGCAGCCTGTAAATCATGGAATTTTTTAGCTTGGGCAACAGGCGTATTTACACTATGCGGCCAGCCATCGGCGACGATGGAGAGGCAGCAAACTTTCTGGGAATACGACCTGCCAGGTAAGCCTCGCGGCCAGCCTCGATTGCCAGTTTCATGGCACGCGCCATGCGAATCGGATTCTGCGCGCCGGCGATGGCCGTGTTAATCAGTACGCCATCACAACCGAGTTCCATCGCGATCGCCGCATCGGATGCAGTGCCGACTCCGGCGTCGACGATAACCGGCACCTTGGCCTGTTCGATAATCAGAGACAGATTCCACGGATTCAGAATGCCCATGCCGGAGCCGATCAATGAAGCCAGCGGCATTACGGCGCTGCAACCGAGGTCTTCCAGCATGCGCGCCTGAATCGGGTCGTCGCTGCAGTAAACCATCACGTCGAACCCGTCCTTGACCAGAATTTCTGCCGCCTTCAGCGTTTCAGGCATATTCGGGAACAAGGTTTTTTCGTCACCGAGCACTTCCAGCTTGACCAGCTTATGACCATTGAGCAATTCGCGCGCCAGCTGCAGCGTGTAAATCGCATCCTCGGCGTTGTAGCACCCCGCCGTGTTCGGCAGGATCGTATATTTCGAGGGTGGAACCGCATCAAGCAGGTTCGGTGCGTTCGGATCCTGTCCAATGTTGACGCGGCGAATCGCTACGGTAATGATCTCCGAGCCGCTGGCTTCGGTTGCCTCGCGCGTCTGATCGAGGCTGGCGTACTTGCCGCTGCCGACCAGCAGGCGCGAGCGGTAGGTTTTTCCTGCAATGGTCAAAGTATGGTCTTGCGAACTCATTTCTTTTCCTTTGTTTGCTTGGTTAATTTCTTGCTGAAGAAAGCGATAACGGCACAAACGCGCTTTTATCCTTCCCTCGTTGAACGGATCAGCCAGCGCCGATCGCGTGCACAATATCCACCCGATCCTGCTGCTTCAGTTGCCGTTGCTTCCACTGGCGGTGGGAAATCAACTGCAAATTGACCGAGATCAGCACCGCTTGGCCGGATAGGCCGAGCGTTTCTATCAGGTCTTGCAAGTTATGCTCTTTGGGAAGGCTGCAAGCCTCTCCGTTCAAGATGATTTCGATCGTCATGGCTCTATTCCTCGTGACAAGTCTTGTTCAGGGCAGAATTATTCTACTTCGTAAAACAAATTGCTGCCCTGCGACAACACGTTCAGCCTCCGCCGATCGCGCGCACGATATCGACGCGATCGTTGGATTCAAGCACCTTCTGCTGCCACATATGACGCGACACGATCTGCCTGTTGACCGCAACCGCGAGCGCTTGGCCCGTCAGTTGAAGCGAGTCGATCAGTTCATGCAGGCTGTGGCCCTTGGCGACGCTATGCGTCGCTCCGTTCAGTTCGATCTGAATCGTCATGGTTTATTGCTTGTGGTAAATTTCCGAACCGGTCTTGACGAACTCGACCGACCTTTCCGCCATGCCTTCCTTCAGAGCCTGAATTTCCGAAATGCCTTTCTTGGCGGCGAATTCGCGCACTTCCTGCGAAATTTTCATCGAACAAAACTTCGGGCCGCACATTGAGCAGAAATGGGCGACCTTGGAGGCGTCCTTCGGCAGCGTTTCGTCGTGGAACGAGCGCGCCCGGTCCGGGTCGAGACCGATGTTGAACTGGTCTTCCCAGCGGAATTCAAAACGCGCTTTCGACATAGCGTTGTCGCGAATCTGCGCGCCGGGGTGACCCTTGGCCAGGTCAGCGGCGTGCGCGGCCAATTTATAGACGATGATGCCTTCTTTCACGTCGGCCTTGTTCGGCAGGCCGAGATGTTCCTTCGGCGTTACGTAGCACAGCATTGCGGTGCCGTACCATCCGATCATAGCTGCGCCCATGGCTGACGTAATATGGTCGTAGCCGGGAGCGATGTCGGTAACCAACGGCCCGAGCGTGTAGAACGGCGCTTCGTGGCACTGGTCCAGTTGCAGGTCCATGTTTTCCTTGATCATGTGCATCGGCACATGGCCGGGGCCTTCGATCAGCACCTGTACGTCATATTTCCATGCAACCTTGGTCAGTTCGCCCAAGGTCTTCAGTTCGCCCAATTGCGCTTCGTCGTTGGCGTCATAGATCGAACCGGGACGCAAGCCGTCGCCGAGCGAGATAGCGACGTCGTAGGCAGCGAGGATTTCGCAGATTTCGTCGAAATGAGTATAGAGGAAGCTTTCCGTGTGATGAGCCAGGCACCATTTCGCCATGATCGAACCGCCACGGGAAACGATGCCGGTCATGCGCGAGGCAGTCATCGGCACATGGCGCAGCAGGAGCCCGGCATGTATGGTGAAATAATCGACGCCTTGCTCGGCTTGCTCAATCAGCGTGTCGCGGAAAATATCCCAGGTCAAGTCTTCAGCTATGCCGTTGACTTTTTCCAGAGCCTGGTAGATCGGCACCGTGCCGATGGGCACCGGCGCATTGCGCACGATCCATTCGCGCGTTTCGTGTATGTGCTTGCCCGTGGAAAGATCCATCACGTTGTCGCCGCCCCAACGAATCGCCCAGGTCATTTTTTCGACTTCTTCATTGATGCCGGAAGAAAGCGCCGAATTGCCAATGTTCGCATTGATCTTGACCAGGAAGTTGCGGCCGATGATCATCGGTTCGACTTCCGGGTGGTTGACGTTGGCCGGAATGATTGCGCGGCCGGCTGCGATCTCGCTGCGTACGAATTCAGGTGTGATGTCATCGGGAATTCGCGCGCCGAAAGACTGGCCCGGATGCTGGCGGGTCATTAGCGCCGCCATTTTTTCTCCGTTCGGTCCAGAAGTTTTCAGGCTTTCGATGTATTCCTTGCGGCGCATGTTTTCACGAATCGCAACATATTCCATTTCAGGCGTGATAATTCCCTTGCGCGCGTAATGCATCTGCGTAATGTTTGCGCCCTTCTTGGCGCGGCGGGGCTTGCGTTTCAGATTGAAGCGCAGCTCGGCCAGTTCCGGGTCATTCAGGCGGGCTTGTCCGTATTGCGAAGTCGGGCCAGGCAGTTCCTCGGTGTCGTTGCGCTCTGAAATCCAGGCAGAACGGATCGGTTCCAGTCCGGAGCGAATGTCGATCTTGGCATCGGGATCCGTGTACGGGCCGGAGGTATCGTAGACATAGATTGGGGGATTCTTTTCTTCTCCGAACGAAACCGGCGTGTCCGACAGGGAGATTTCGCGCATTGCAACTCGAATGTCAGGGCGCGAACCCGTAACATATACCTTGCGCGAATTGGGAAGTGGCTTGACCGCTGCTTCGTCTACAGTGGCGGTCGCCGACAAAAATTTAGGATTGGCGTTCATGTGATTCCTTTGCATTATTAGGCCGGCAAAGGAATCTCAAGATGTGGGGCGCATGGCCGCAGTCTTGATTGCTTCCCTTCGCTGGCATTATCCAGATCAGGTTCAGAGGGTATCTCTCGCCCGGCAGTGTTTTGCCAGAACCCCTAGCGTTTAGACATCATATTACTACATGAGCTAATTATAACGCCAACTTTAATATTCGCCCGTGATCTCGTCCTTTATAATGTACCCTTTGCAAAAAATCATACCCAATCATGGAATTAGCTAAGTCTTTCGAGCCCGCCGACGTTGAAAAATTCTGGCGCACCGAATGGGAACAGCGCGGATATTTCCGCGCAACGATGAACGAGGGCAAGCCTTCATTCTCGATTCAGTTGCCGCCACCGAACGTGACCGGCACCCTGCACATGGGTCATGCCTTCAACCAGACCATCATGGACGGGCTGACCCGCTATTACAGAATGCGCGGCTTCAACACGGCCTGGATTCCCGGCACCGACCATGCAGGCATTGCGACGCAAATCGTCGTTGAACGCCAACTCGACGCGCAAAATATTTCGCGCCACGACCTCGGACGCCAGAAATTTCTTGAAAAAGTATGGGAATGGAAGGAAAAATCCGGATCGAGCATCACCGGCCAGATGCGCCGCCTGGGCGCGTCGGCCGACTGGGAGCGCGAGTACTTCACCATGGACGCGGATCGCTCGAAGGTTGTAACCGACGTATTCGTGCGTCTGTTCGAGCAGGGCCTGATCTATCGCGGCAAGCGCCTGGTCAACTGGGATCCCGTGCTGGGCACGGCGGTTTCCGATCTGGAAGTGGTATCGGAAGAAGAAAACGGCTCGATGTGGCACATCCGTTATCCGCTCGCCGACGGCTCGGGCAGCATGGTGGTGGCCACTACGCGGCCGGAGACCATGCTGGGCGACACCGCAGTTGCCGTCGATCCAACAGACGAACGCTATCAGCACCTGATCGGCAAGATGCTGATCTTGCCGCTTTGTAACCGTGAAATCCCCATCATTGCGGACGACTATGTAGACAAGGAGTTTGGCACCGGCTGCGTCAAGATCACCCCGGCGCACGACTTTAACGACTACCAGGTCGGCCAACGCCACAATCTGGAACAGATCAATATCCTGACGCTGGATGCGAAGATCAACGACAATGCGCCGGAAGCCTACCGCGGCCTGGATCGCTTCGCTGCACGCAAAAAAATCGTAGCCGATCTTGACGCGCAGGGTCTGCTCGAGTCCGTTCAGCCCCACAAGCTGATGGTGCCGCGCGGCGACCGCACCAACGTCGTAATCGAACCCATGCTGACCGACCAGTGGTTTGTCGCCATGAGCAAGCCTGCTCCCGAGGGCACATTCTTCCCGGGCAAGTCGATCGCTGAAGTTGCGCTTGAGAAGGTCGCAAGCGGCGAGGTTAAATTCGTACCTGAAAACTGGACCAACACCTACAACCAGTGGCTGAACAACATACAGGATTGGTGCATCTCGCGTCAACTCTGGTGGGGCCACCAGATTCCGGCCTGGTATGATGACGAAGGGAATATTTACGTAGCCAAGACCGAAGCGGAAGCTCAATCGCAGGCCGGCGGCAAAACCCTTCGCCGCGACGAGGATGTGCTCGACACATGGTTCTCATCAGCCCTGGTTCCTTTCTCGACGCTCGGCTGGCCGGAGGAAACCCCGGAATACAGGATGTTCCTGCCATCTTCGGTCCTGGTAACCGGCTTCGACATTATTTTCTTCTGGGTCGCGCGCATGGTCATGATGACTGCGCACTTTACCGGCAAGGTTCCGTTCAACGCTGTTTATGTGCACGGGCTGGTACGCGATGCGAGCGGACAGAAAATGTCGAAATCCAAGGGAAACACGCTCGACCCGATTGATCTGATCGACGGGGTGGATGTCGAAACTCTGGTGAAGCAGCGCACTACCGGGCTGATGAACCCGAAACAGGCGGAGGCAATCGCGAAAACGACGCGGCGCGACTATGGCAAGGGCATTCCCGCGTTTGGCACCGACGCGCTGCGGTTCACGATGGCCAGCTACGCATCGCTCGGACGCAACATCAACTTCGACCTGAACCGCTGCGAAGGCTACCGCAACTTCTGCAACAAACTGTGGAATGCAACCCGGTTCGTGCTGATGAACACGCAAGGCTTCGACTGCGGCTTCGCTGAAGATGAGTCATGCAGCTGCGCGCCGGGCGGAACACTTGATTTTTCGCAGGCAGACCGCTGGATCGTTTCGGAATTCCAGCGCGCCGCCGCCGAGGTTGAAAAGGGCTTCGCCGAGTATCGCTTCGACAACATCGCCTCCGCCATTTACCAGTTTGTCTGGGATGAATACTGCGACTGGTACGTGGAAATCGCGAAAGTGCAGATCCAGAACGGCAATGAGGCGCAACAACGCGCCACGCGCCGCACGCTCTTGCGCGTGCTGGAACAGATACTGCGTCTTGCGCATCCGGTAATCCCCTTCATCACCGAAGAGTTGTGGCAAACCGTGGCGCCGCTGACCGACAGGAAACCGAAGCCGGAAGGCGATAGCATCATGGTGCAGGAGTATCCGTTGCCCCAGACGGACAAGATCGACGAACAGGCCGACGCCTGGATGACTCAATGCAAGGCGATGACGGATGCCTGCCGCACATTGCGCGGCGAGATGCAGTTGTCGCCGGCGCAACGCGTGCCGCTTTTCGTCGAGGCTTCCGATTCGTTCGACAAGACGCGCGTGCAGTCTTTCGCGGCTATCCTGCAGACGTTGGGCAAGCTGTCCGAAGTGCAGGTTATGGATGCGCTGCCGCAGTCGCCCGCGCCGGTTTCGGTCGTCGGAACGTCCAAACTGATGCTGAAAGTGGAAATTGACGTGGCCGCCGAAAGCGAACGCCTGTTGAAGGAAATTGCGCGACTGCAAGGCGAGATACAGAAGATCGAAGCCAAGCTTGGCAATGAAAGCTTCGTATCCAGGGCGCCGGAGAAAGTCGTCGCGCAGGAGCGCGAGCGGCTTGCCAACTTCATTGCAACGCGCGAAAAGGTCGGGGAACAGGTCGCAAAGCTTCAAGCGGCATAGAGCCGGCGCAACCTTAATCACGGTTGCGCCGACGGATGATCGGCATGCCTCTGAATAAACCTTGCTGAATCCGCATGCAGGCGGTTAATGCAATGCTGCCCGCCTATAGCCGTCTTGGCAATTCGCTCTTCAGCAAAAAGATCACTCGCTGAAGGAAACCGTCAACCCGGACATCTGCAATCCGGAAAAGGCGGTCTGCCAAGTCTGGCCTGAGGAAATCGGATAGGCGTCGGTCCACGAACCCGTAGTGATTATTTCTCCGGCCATTAGCGGCGAAAACAGCGTCTGTCCCTGGAGTGTCCGATGAAGATGCCATAACGCGTGCAAAGGGCTGTTCAGCACTTCACTACCGAAACCGGCAGCAAGCAAGCGACCGTCGCAAGAAAGGGATACATTCGAGCTTGCCATCATTACCGACAGGTTCTTGCGAGTGGCCTCGGATACGATTTTCGGCTCTCCGATGACCAGGGCGCCATGCAACCCGAACGCGGCGACCGCGTCGGCCGCCTCAACTCTCCACTCCGGGAATATGCTGCTTTTGATTTCAACGCCATGAGCCATCCATTCTATGCAATCGGCCAGATGGTCGACGGTTATGTCTGCTGCAGGCGCCCGTCTCAGCTTGAACACGATTTCCGGTTCAATTCGAGGCTGCTGCATTCCCTGCAAACTTAAAGCGGTGATATTGTCTTCGGCATAATGCACGGTCTTGTCGAAGATATAGGCCCAGGTCGGCGCGGAAGGGGTTGCCTCCGTCTCAACGTTGGGCCTGATGAGGTTACTTGCAAAACTGATCTTGCGGCCGACCGGCACTTCGCCTTCGGCAATACGAATATCGAGTATGCGCCTGGCGATCTCGTACCCTTCATCGAGCGTCAGCGCGTAGCGCGAAGACAGCGGCGGAATCAGTTTCCCGTGAGTACGCGCATCAAGCAGTTGATGCGCGTAACGGTTGACCTGGGATGACATCAGCATGGCAATCTCGCGCGTGTGTTAAACATGGCTGTCCCATTTTGACAACGGCTTAACTTTACGGATGCGCGAAGATGGCGGATTGCGCAATGTCAATCCACTTGCCTAATTTTATGGCAGGGCGGGATAAAAAGGTTTGGGCGCGGTCCGGCAGACGCGAAGTGCCGGACAGGTAAACCTGTCTGTTATATTTTCCCGGCGTGGTCTTTTGCGAATTGCCACGCAGCGCGCCCGGACCGGGAACCTCTGAGCAAGGCCCATTGCAGTGCCTCGGCTCTTGCCGCTTCAATCCGACTTTCGTCGCAGCCGAAGGAGCGCAGCCAGTGAGACACGATTGCCAGATAGTCGTCCTGGCCAAACGGATAGAACGACAGCCATAGCCCGAATCTGTCGGAAAAAGAAATTTTTTCTTCCACTGTCTCGCCCGGATGCAGGTCGCCGTCCGCGCCTTGCATGTATCCCATGTTGTCGGACATGCGCTCAGGCATCAGGTGGCGCCGGTTCGAGGTAGCGTAAATCAGAACATTATCGGACTGCGTCGCAATGCTGCCGTCGAGCGCGACTTTCAGCGCCTTGTAACTGCCGTCGCCCTCCTCGAATGACAGGTCGTCGCAATATATGATGAAGCGCTTGTCCCGCTTCGCGACCATATCGACGATATCCATCAAATCGATCAGGTCGCTCTTGTCCACTTCGATCAGGCGCAGCCCATCCGGCGCGAACCGGTTCAGGCAAGCCTTGATCAGCGACGACTTGCCGGTTCCGCGCGCACCGGTCAGCAATACATTATTTGCCGGGCGGCCTTGCAGGAATTGCCGTGTGTTTTGTTCGAGCAGGTTCTTTTGCCGGTCAACATTGTACAGATCGGCGAATCCAATCCGCGACACATTCGCGACCGCCTGCAAATAACCTGACGCACCCGATTTTCCGTGCTTGCGCCACCGGAAAGCAGTCGATGCATTCCAGTCGACCTGAGGGATGGCCGCAGGCAGCAGGGTTTCCAATTGCGCCAGCATTGCTTCGGCTCGAGCCAGGAATGTTTCCAGCTGGGACATTTACGAGCGGTAGTCTGCGTTGATCGACACGTAATCGTGCGAAAGGTCGCACGTCCATATCGTAGCGGCTGCGTCACCACGCGCGAGGCTGATGCGCACGGTGATTTCGCTCTGCTTCATCACGCGCTGGCCGTCCTCTTCCGAATAGGCCGGATTGCGGCCGCCATTCTTTGCAACCAAGACGTCGTCCAGATACAGGTTCAGCCTGGTCACATCCAGATCGTCGACCCCGGCATAGCCTATGGCCGCCAATATCCGCCCGAGGTTCGGATCGGATGCGTAAAAAGCTGTCTTGACCAGCGGCGAGTGCGCCACCGAGTAGGCGATCTTGCGACACTCCTCGACAGTTTTCCCTTGCTCTACCGTGACGGTGATGAACTTGGTCGCGCCTTCGCCGTCGCGCACGATTTTTTGCGCCAGTTCCTGCGCCAAACTGGTTACAGCTCCCATCAATTGATCATATCCGGTCGAATCGGCATCCTTGATTCCGAGGTCTAATGCGCCGGTTGCTATCAGCATGAACGAGTCGTTGGTCGAGGTATCGCCGTCGATCGTGATGCAATTGAAGGATTTGTCCGCCACCTCCTTGACCATCCTGTCGAGCAGGGCTTGCGGAATCCTGGCATCGGTAGCCAAATAGCCGAGCATGGTCGCCATGTTCGGCTTGATCATGCCGGCGCCCTTGCTGATGCCGGTCATCGTGACCGTCTGACCGTTCACCGATAGCGTGCGCGAGGCCGCCTTCGGCAGCGTGTCGGTCGTCATGATCGACTCCGCGGCATTCAACCAGTTGTCCTCTTGCAGATTTGCCAGAGCAAGCGGGAGACCTGCAGTAATCCGATCCACGGGCAGCGATTCCAGTATGACGCCGGTCGAGTAAGGCAAAATCTGTGACGGCTCGCAACCAAGAAGGCCAGCCAGCATAGTGCAGGTTGCCATTGCGTCATGCAAGCCCGGCTCCCCTGTTCCCGCGTTGGCATTTCCCGTGTTGATCAGCAATGCGCAGATCGGCATCCCGGCTTCTTGCGTCTGTTTAAGATGCTCCTTGCAGACTTGAACCGGCGCAGCGCAAAATCGGTTCTGAGTGAATACGCCGGCGACCGTCGCTGTCGGAGCAAGCTCCATCACCAGCAGATCCTTGCGGTCCGGCTTGCGTATGCCCGCCTTGGCAAAACCAAGCTTGATGCCAGCGACGGGCTTCAAATCGGAAGCGACAATGGGAAAAAGATTGACGGCCATGTACGTTCTCTTATGGAAATTTCAGAAGGTGGTTAACAGGCAGTATTTGCAGCACTGCGCAGGCTGAAACCGCAATTGATCAGCGGAAAGAGCACGACGCCAGCCCTTGCCAAGCAGGGACGGCGTCGTGTTCGAACTCATGCCACACTTTCCGGTCAGTTGAATCGGTTTATTTCAACTTACCGTGGCACTGCTTGTATTTCTTTCCGCTGAGGCAGGGGCATGGATCGTTCCGCCCGACTTTGGGCAATGTATTGACGAGCGGCTCGGGCTTCGGCTCGGAAGCGTCCGGAGCCAGCAGCTCTTCCGGCTCCGCATCGGGCTGCATGGCTGCGTGCTGGTAATGCACGTTGGCCAATTGCGGCTGAGCCAATCGCTCTTCGGCAACCTCGATTTCCTCGCGCGACTGGATGCGCACCATCATCAAAGTGCGGGTAACATTGTTCTTGATCAGCTCCAGCATCTGACTGAAGAGCTCGAACGCTTCGCGCTTGTATTCCTGCTTCGGATTTTTTTGAGCATAGCCACGAAGATGGATGCCTTGACGTAGATGATCGAGCGCGGCCAGATGTTCGCGCCAGTGCGTATCGACGCTCTGCAACATCACGCTACGCTCAAATCCGGCGAAGGCGTCCTTGCCGACCAGGTCAATTTTAGCTTGGTACGATTCGTCGGCAACCTGCAGGATGCGCTGCAGCAAGTCTTCATCGGTCAGATTCTTGTCGTTTTCCGACATCTCGACCAACGGCACATCGAGTTGCCATTCGGCGGCCAGTTCCTTCTGCAAACCAGAAACGTCCCACTGCTCCTCGACCGATTCCGCCGGCACATACGAATGGAATACATCGGTAAACACGCCATGGCGCAGCGAGGTGATCAAGTCCGTGATATCGAGCGACTCGAGCAAATCATTGCGCTGCTCGTAGATCACTTTGCGCTGATCGTTGGCGACATCATCGTATTCCAGCAGTTGCTTGCGGATATCGAAGTTGCGCGCCTCTACCTTGCGCTGCGCGGATTCGATTGAGCGCGACACGATACCTGCTTCGATCGGCTCGCCTTCGGGCATCTTGAGGCGTTCCATGATCGAACGCACGCGGTCGCCGGCGAAAATGCGCAAAAGCGGATCGTCCAGCGACAGGTAAAAACGCGACGACCCGGGATCGCCCTGGCGCGCGGAACGGCCGCGAAGCTGGTTGTCGACCCGCCGGGATTCGTGCCGCTCGGTACCCATGATATGCAGTCCGCCAGCCGCAACCACGTGGTCGTGCAGCGACTGCCATTCGCTCCTGATCTTATGCGCCTGCGCCTGTTTTTCCTCTTCGGACAGGCTGTCGTTTGCATCGATGATCTGAACCTGCTTCTCGACGTTGCCTCCGAGCACGATGTCGGTGCCGCGTCCAGCCATGTTGGTGGCGATCGTGATCATCTTTGGCCGCCCGGCCTGTGCAATGATCTCGGCCTCGCGCTCATGCTGCTTTGCGTTCAGGACATTGTGCGGCAGCTTCGCTTTCGTCAGGTGATCCGAGATCAGCTCTGAATTTTCGATCGAGGTGGTGCCTACCAGTATCGGCTGTCCGCGCTCATAGCAATCGCGTATGTCGTTGAGCATCGCATTGTATTTCTCGTCGGCGCTCTTGTAGACCTGGTCCTGCCGATCGAGGCGTTGATTGGGACGGTTGGGCGGAATAACGACGGTTTCCAGCCCGTATATTTCCTGGAATTCGTACGCTTCCGTGTCGGCCGTGCCTGTCATGCCTGAAAGCTTCTCATACATGCGGAAATAGTTCTGGAACGTGATCGACGCGAGCGTCTGATTCTCGTTCTGGATGCGTACGCCTTCCTTGGCTTCGACCGCTTGGTGCAAGCCGTCAGACCAGCGGCGCCCGCTCATGAGGCGGCCCGTGAATTCATCGACGATTACGACCTCGTCGTTTTGCACCACGTAATGCTGATCCTTGTGGAACAGCGTGCTGGCGCGCAAGGCCGCGTACAGATGGTGGATCAACGTAATGTTGGCCGCATCGTACAGCGACGCTCCTTCCGGCAGCAGTCCCATCTGCGCCATGATTTTCTCTGCCTTCTCGTGTCCGGCCTCGGTCAGCAGTACCTGATGCGCTTTCTCGTCCTTGGTATAGTCCCCCGGAACTTCAATCTTGCCTTTGCCATCGGGAGTTTCCTCCCCGATCTGCTCGGTCAGCAGTTTCGGCACCTGGTTTATCTTGTAGTACAGCTCGGTATTGTTTTCTGCCTGGCCTGAAATAATCAGCGGGGTTCTGGCCTCGTCGATCAGGATCGAATCGACCTCATCGACAATCGCATAGTTCAGCCCGCGCTGCACCCGGTCCTTTGCGTCGTATACCATGTTGTCGCGCAGGTAGTCGAAGCCATATTCGTTATTGGTGCCGTAAGTGATGTCGGCAGCATAGGCCGCCTGTTTCTCGGCATGCTCCATGTGCGACAGGTTTATGCCGGTAGTCAGTCCGAGCCAGTTGTACAGACGGCCCATCCATTCGGCGTCACGCTCGGCCAGATAATCATTGACGGTTACGACATGCACGCCTTTGCCTGCAAGCGCGTTCAGGTAGGCCGGCAGAGTCGCAACCAGAGTCTTGCCTTCGCCCGTACCCATCTCCGCAATCTTGCCGTGATGCAGCACCATGCCGCCAACCAACTGCACATCGAATGGGCGCATCTTCAATACCCGCTTGCTGGCCTCCCGGCATACGGCAAACGCCTCCGGCAACAGTTCATCCAGGGTCGCGCCATTGGCGATGCGATCCTGGAATTCGGGGGTCTTGGCCTTAAGCTCGGCGTCGGAAAGATTTTCCATCGCCGGCTCCAGCGCATTGATCTTATCTACTGTTTTTCTGTATTGCTTAAGCAAGCGCTGATTGCGGCTGCCAAAAATGCGGGTCAGTATGGACATCTTGCGTTCTTGAAATAATGCAGTGTAATAAACCGCCGTGGCTCTTGTGTTGATATAAAGTCAAGGCCAGCCATGAGAAAAGAACATTTTATCATGTGGCAGTACAAGAAACTTCGTTATTGGCGGCAGACCTGTTTTGTTCCAGGGAATTTATAAATCAAGTCTTCAAATAGAGCAAGAAAATACAACCCTGCGGCAGGGCGCAAACATGGATGGGCTGGCGTCGAGCAGCCCGGTCAAGCGAGGAGATATGAGTCAATTGGAGGTTTTGCCGGCCAGTCGAATCGGTGCAGATCCATTCGATAAAAAATTTGCCGGATCCTGTGCCACATTTCCCACCTGCACCTCAAAGTGCAGGTGTGCTCCGGTCGAGCGACCGGTTGAACCTACGTCTGCAATATGCTGTCCGCGCCTGATGATATCGCCCGCCCTGACATACAAACGGGAGGCATGGGCATAACGGGTTACCGTATCGTTTCCATGAGAAATATCGACCATTTTGCCGTATTGATCATGTTGCAAGGCGGCAACAACAACTCCGCCTGCCGCAGCCACAATCGGAGTGCCCTCCGGTGCGGCGTAATCCAGGCCTTCATGAAACGCAAGGCGGCCGGTAAACGGGTCGGCGCGCACGCCGAACAGGGACGAGTTGTAGGCGCCATTGACAGGCGGGACGGCGGATAGCAGCTTGCCATCGACTCCCAAGCTCATTAATGCAGCCTCCACCGCATTCATGTAATCCGAGCGCAGCTCCAAATCCATCGCCAACGCATCCATTGTCTGCTGCAATTCGAAAATGGTCACTTCCGGCTCATCTATCCTATACATGCCGGCCCGGACAAGCCCGCCACGGCCCGGTATCTCGTTGAAGTTAAATGTCTCAGGCCTTATTCCAGCCAGATTCTGCACCCGCTCGCCAAGCGAGTCCAACCGCATCATACGGGCTTGCATCTCTCCCAGCTTGACCGTCATAACCGCCATGCTTTCCTTGACGCGGCTTGTGCCAGGGCTCGTTTCGCCGGTTTTGACGATTGTCACGCTTTCTTGCAAAAATGGAATTTTAATATCATTCCCGAGATGAAGAAGCAGAAATAGCAATGCCGTTGCTGCTAGAGTAACCGATGTCAGCAAAAGAAGAAAAACGCACGCAAAATGGCGTCGGGACAACGTAAAATGCTTATCCTGCATCCACCCGGGATGCACTAGAATGATCTGCATGGGAAGTCCGGCTTGTGAAGGTAACTGGCATTATGACAATGAAGTATTCTTCTAGTTCCTCCTCAAAACACGGGCAAGCCTATTCAGTGTGCCCTGCCGCCGCCGATTTCCTGCGAGACGACGGCAAGATGGCGGGGGTTTTACCTACTGCCGCCCGCCTGATTGCGCTGCAAAAAAGTTGCAAACAAAACCTGCCCCAATTATTCGGAACGTGTGAAGTGTTGCGGTTGGAGGATGGCCTGCTGACGGTTTCGGCACCGAATGCAGCCGCGGCGTCACGACTAAAGCAAACCCTGCCGCTGCTTCAGGAAAAACTGAGCGCGTCCGGCTGGCAGATAAATGCAATCCGGGTAAAGGTGCAGGTTGGAAGAATGCCGGAGCGTCCGCCGGCGGTGCTGCAGAAACCTTTGCCGCCACAAGCGCTTTCCGCCCTTGCCGCGTTAAATGACCAGCTCGCGCCCTCCGGGAACGAGAATCTGAAGAAGGCGCTTTGCGACATGCTCGGCAGGCATAAGCCGGCGCATTCCGTATCGGAGAAATAGCAGGGCTAAGGTCTTTTTCCTCTAAATACTGTCTTACATCCGGTCGTCCATGCGCCTTATTTTGCGTGCCGTATATCCGGATTTTTTAAGGAAGCTCATGTGCGATAACGGGATTTCCCCGACGCAGGCGTCTCAAAGGTATGTATTCCGCCCTGACCCGCGAATTGAATCTAGCCCAACAACGGCTGTCTAGTCAAGGTTCAGGTAAGCACCCACTCGCGGGCGGACTGACGAAAATAGGAGGTTTGCGCATCGTCCTGCGTCGGGAATGTGACGATTTCATATGCATCCGGCTGCGCCAGGAGCGCGCGCAGCAGCTGATTGTTCAAGGCGTGCCCGGACTTGTGCGCAGTATAGCTGGCCAGCAGTGGGTGCCCTATCAGGTACAGGTCGCCGATCGCATCCAGAATCTTGTGACGCACGAATTCGTCCTCGTAGCGTAGGCCGTCCGCGTTAAGAATGCGGTACTCGTCCATCACGATTGCATTTTCAAGGGAGCCGCCGCGCGCCAACCCCATGCCGCGCAAGGTTTCCACATCCTGCATGAACCCGAAAGTGCGCGCGCGCGCCACATCCTTTACGTATGAAACATTACCTAGGTCAACCACGGTGTGCTGGCAAGCGTCGATGGCGGGATGATTGAATTCAATGAAGAAATCCAGCTTGAAGCCGTTGTATGGCTCCAGTCGCGCCCATTTTTCAGACGCTCCTTGCCCTTCCCGGATCTCGACCGTCTTTTTGACGCGAATGAATTTCTTTGCGACGCCCTGTTCTTCAAGGCCTGCCTGCTGCAGAAGAAAAACGAACGAAGAAGCCGAACCGTCCATGATTGGAACCTCTTCGGCATTGAGGTCGATATAGAGATTGTCAATTCCGAGTCCGGCGCAAGCCGACATAAGATGTTCGACCGTGGAAATCCGCGCGCCATCCTTGACCAGCGTCGAGGCCAGGCGGGTATCGCCCACGACAGAGGCTGAAGCGTGAAAGTCGACCACCGGATCAAGGTCGATACGACGAAACACGATGCCGGTGTCCGGCGCTGCGGGCCGCATCGTCAGTTCAACCTTGGTTCCAGAGTGAAGACCGATGCCCGTGGTCTTGATCAGGTATTTTATGGTGCGTTGCTTTAACATGCCGCAAGTATAACAAATGCCGCAGGGAAACGTCCGGTTATCCAACCGGATAGCCGCAATGGCAGCAGGTAAAGCCTCGAGTGGCCAGAACAATAACTACGGATATCATTCTGTACAGTTGGCTGTAAAGCCTTGGCGAAGAGTGCCGGCGCAGAAATCCCCGCAGACACTCTTCCCTCCGAATACAGGGTCACGTTTTCAATGTCCTACAACTGCGTCAGCATTGCCTCAGCGCTGGACACATCGACTTTGCTGCCTGGTTCGACATTGAGCTTTTTAACGATTCCGTCCTCGACCAGCATCGAATAGCGCTGCGAGCGCACTCCCATGCCGAATTTGGTAAGGTCCATGTCCAGCCCCATCGCCTTGGTGAATAATCCGCTGCCGTCAGCCATCATGCGCACGACGCCGGTTGCCTTCTGGTCGTCGCCCCATGCGCCCATCACAAATGCGTCGTTCACGGCTACGCACCAGATTTCATCGATCCCCTTGGACTTGAAGTTGTCCGCATTCTTCACGAAACCGGGCAGATGCTGCGCCGAACAGGCTGGCGTAAATGCGCCGGGAACTCCGAGAATGACAATTTTTTTCCCTTTTACCAGGTCGCTTACGTTGAAATTGTGCGGTCCGATCGAGCAGCCTTCAGCCTCGAACTTGTTATATTCCGTCAGCTTTGCTTCTGGAAGCGGGTC
>Ga0366812_1006_pt1 | contig 38225 bp, 36 predicted proteins | sample TotcelN113001N14_FD_207021 | JGI IMG/M metagenome (GOLD analysis project Ga0366812, IMG submission 207021) | Enriched cells from coal bed in the Powder River Basin, Montana, United States - Total cells N11 rep3 HSBNCT.N11.300.1.N14 ... | reverse complement strand
GTACAGGGAAAAATTGATCGAACCTGTCATCGTGGCTCCTCGAAAAAAGCTGGAGCGACTGGCGCAGACCCATGATATGGATCTGTCCGAATTTGAGTGGATTGATGTTCCGCACAGCCACGCGGCGGCTGACAAGGGGGTAGAACTCGCACGCGAACGCATGGTCGACGCACTGATGAAGGGCAGCCTGCATACCGAGGAACTGATGTCGGCGGTAATGCGCTCGGACAGCGGCATGCGAACCGGGCGCCGCATGAGCCATATTTTTGTGCTCGATATCCCTGCCTATCCCAAACTTTTGCTGCTGAGCGATGGCGGCGTTAACATCCAGCCCGATCTGGAACAAAAAGCGGATATCGTCAGGAACGCCGTCGGACTGGCTCAAGTAATAGGGGTTGAGCAACCGAAGATTGCAGTCCTGTCGGCAGTCGAGCTTGTCACGCCGAAAATACAGGCGACCATCGATGCGGCGGCTCTTTGCAAAATGGTGGACCGAGGCCAGATTTCCGGATGCATCATCGACGGCCCGCTAGCGTATGACAACGCAATATCAGCACAGGCTGCAAAGCGCAAGGGAATCCGTTCATCCGTATCGGGAGAGGCGGATATTCTGATCGCGCCGGAAATCGAATCCGGCAATTTGCTGGCAAAACAGCTGGAATACCTGGCTGGCGCCACTGCGGCCGGGCTCGTAGCCGGAGCGACAGTGCCGATCATTCTGACCAGTCGCTCCGATTCGCCCGAATCAAGGGTTTATTCGTGCGCGCTGGCAATTCTCATATCGCAGTACAAGCCCGTCGAGCCCAACCCCTGCGGTTTACCGAATATCTAGCCAGGCGCGGGTCTGGAAAACGGATTTTTCCGTTTAATACGGGACAAGCCGGCGCGACCAAGCGAGCCAACGTAGCGCCGTACCGGTTTCAGTCTGAAACGGAATCAGACATTTTCCAAATCGAATGCCTTGTGCAAAGTCCGGACAGCAAGTTCCATGTATTTCTCGTCGATCAGCACCGATATCTTGATCTCGGATGTAGAAATCATCAGGATGTTGATGCCTTCTTCAGCCAGCGTGCGAAACATCTTGGATGCAATGCCGACGTGACTGCGCATGCCGACGCCGATTACCGACACTTTCGACACCCGCGCATCGCCGACAATGCTGGTCGCGCCGATGTGTTCCTTGACCTTCGTATTCAGCACATCCATGGATCGCGCATAGTCGCCACGCGGCACAGTGAACGTGAAGTCGGTTTTTCCTTCGACTGACTGGTTCTGGATGATCATGTCGACTTCGATGTTCGCGTCGGCAATTGCGCCCAGGATCTGATAGGCGATGCCCGGCTTGTCCGGCACGTTCAGAACCGTGATCTTGGCCTCGTCGCGGCTGCAAGCAATTCCCGAAATGACAGCTTGTTCCATATCTGTATTTTCCTCAAACGAAATCAATGTGCCGGAACCGGCCTCTTCTTCCAGCGGCATCATCGGGTCTGTCAGCGACGACAGGACACGGGTCGGAACCTTGTAGTTTCCCGAGAACTCGACCGAACGGATCTGCAGTACTTTCGATCCGAGCGACGCCATCTCGAGCATCTCCTCGAAGGTAATCTTTTTCAACCGCCGCGCTTCGGAAACGATGCGCGGATCGGTCGTGTACACACCGTCGACATCGGTATAGATCAGGCACTCGGACGCCTTCAGCGCAGCCGCCACGGCTACTGCCGAGGTGTCGGATCCACCGCGGCCAAGCGTGGTGATGTTCCCGCCATCGTCCACTCCCTGGAAACCGGCGATGATAACGATCTTGCCCTCATCCAGATCGCGCTTCACCTTGGCGCCGTCAATCGACTGGATGCGCGCCTTGGTGAAGGCAGAATCGGTCAGTATCGGCACTTGCCAGCCGGTATAGGCAACCGCCTTCTTGCCCAAAGCAATCAGTGCCAGCGACAAAAGACCGATCGAAACCTGCTCCCCGGTGGACGAAATCAGATCCAGTTCCCGTTGGTCTGGCTGGGGCATGATTTCCTTCGCCAGCGCTATCAGCCGGTTGGTTTCTCCGGACATGGCCGAGGGCACCACGACGATTTGATAACCGGCGTCATGCCATTTGGCGACCCGCCTGGCGACATTTTTGATGCGTTCCGTGGAACCCATCGAGGTGCCGCCGTATTTGTGGACGATTAGGGGCATAAATCGAAAATGTTGTTGATGGTGAAAAAAACTGATAAAAATCAGGCTGAACTTTACATGGAGCCATGCAAATTCACAAGTAAAGAACGCTGTTTGCCGAGCCGTTTATGAAATCCGCAAGCCCTGCATCCCGATTCTGCATGGCGCTTATCAAAAGAGCAGACAGCAGCGATTCCCGGCTCCAGCCCGATTCGCAGACTGCATGACGAAATGATTTACCTTATGCACCAGCAGCCGCGATATCCTTGCGATCCGATTCCCAAGTGATGCGAATACGCTGACCAGGCCCTTCGCCCAGAAACTTGCAGGCCGTTCCAACGCCGGCGGCAAACAGCAATTCGGCGCCGATAAAAAGCAAGGGCATCTGTTTGCGTTCCCATGCCGGAATGCTTCGTTCCTGGCAATGGGATTTCAGGCTTCTGGTCGAGCGGTTCGTCGCAATTTTCAGCCTAAGCTCACCGCGGTAGTTCCGTATCTGCAACTGCTGGCCGCGCAGCCAAACCGCATCCACTCCATCCAGCTCCGTCGCCGAGAATTGCAGGGTTCCGCCATATTCCTTCACGTATATCTGCGTTTCACCACGCCACGCAAAAGGCAGGGCGACTTCGTCGGCGTCAAGGTGCGATTTATGGATCAGCATGATTCGGTTTCGGTAGCGTCTGATCTCGCAATCCGCCAGGGCGATGCATATCTGGGCGTCGTCTCTCGCCGCCAGCAGCTGCGTCTGCGCCTGCAACAACCAGGCAGTCGAGGGCATTTGCAAACCGTGCAGACCGAGCCAGTAGCGCAGAAGATTGCTGATCCTGTCGGAATCGAGGCACTTGAGCCGGCCCGCATCAAGATGCTCCCGATCCCGGCAAATTTGCCAATCCGCTTGCGCCAGCTGATCCAGAAGCCGCTGCGCGAACTGCGCGTGCCGTGCCGTTCTGGCAAGCCGTTCCTGAAAACCGGGAAAATGGTGCGCCAATAGCGGCAGTACCTGGTGCCGCAATGCGTTGCGAGAAAAACGCAAATCGGCGTTCGACTCGTCTTCGACATGATCCGCTTCCCTGCGTGCCGCGTATGACTCCAGGTCATTGCGCGTTACCGATAAAAGCGGTCTTGCCAGAGTCAGATCGGGATCGCCCAGCAAACCGGCGGCGGTGTTCGACGCGTCCATGCCGGACAATCCCGCCACGCCCGCCCCCCGCAACAACTGCAACAGCACCGTCTCTGCCTGATCATCCTGATGATGCGCGGTCAGCAGCAAGGACACTTGGTGGGTCCTGCACATCTCTCCTAGCGCAGCATAGCGGCGGGATCGTGCGGCTTCCTCGATTCCCTTCCCGTTATCCTTGGTGATCGCCACATGACGCACGTCAAAACTGATGCCCAGACGTTCACACTGGCTCTCGCAATGCCTAAGCCACTCATCCGCGTTGCCGCTCAGTCCATGGTGAACATGAAAGGCGTGCAAGGAAATGCCATGCTCCCTTGAATAATCATGGGCCAGATGAAGCAGCGCAGAAGAGTCCAGGCCACCGCTGTAGGCGACGGCGATGGACCGCAGGTTCCCATGGTCGGCATCTTCGCCGTCCGAAAGAGAAACGCGCGCCAGGATTTCTCCCAGCGCGCGCTCAAAAGCCTCTTTTATCTTTACCACGTTGCTGTCGGGCTCCTCATATCAGGGCGTGATTTCCTTGTACTGGCCGTAGCTCATCAATTTTTCAAGCCGGGCCGCCAGCAAATCCTTGGTCTTTACACCTTGGAACTGGCGCAGCGTATCGGCCAGCGCGCGCTTCAGCATCACTGCCATCTGCTTCGGATCGCGATGGGCGCCGCCCAGCGGCTCAGTGACGATCTTGTCGATCAGGCCAATGGCTTTCAGGCGGTGGGCGGTCAAGCCGAGCGCTTCGGCGGCATCGCTGGCCCGCTCGGCTGTTTTCCAGAGAATCGACGCGCATCCTTCCGGGGAGATCACTGAATAAACCGAATACTGAAGCATCAGAATCGCATCGCCAACCGCAATCGCCAATGCGCCGCCCGATCCGCCTTCGCCGATGACCGTTGCAATAATCGGCACCTTCAATTCCGACATCACGTACAGGTTATGGCCGATCGCTTCTGATTGGCCGCGCTCTTCCGCGTCGATTCCGGGGAATGCGCCAGGCGTGTCGACAAAGGTGAAGATCGGCAGGCCGAACTTTTCCGCCATCCGCATCAGGCGCAACGCCTTGCGATAGCCTTCCGGCCTCGGCATGCCGAAATTGCGATAGCCTCGCTCCTTGGTATCCCGGCCCTTTTGATGGCCAATTACCATGCATGCCTGGCCATTGAAGCGCGCCAGACCGCCGACAATCGCCGTATCATCGGCAAAAGCGCGATCGCCGTGCAACTCGTGAAAGTCGGTGAAAATTTCCCTGATGTAATCCAGCGTATAAGGACGCTGCGGATGGCGCGCAATCTGCGACACCTGCCAAGGCGTCAGCTTCGCATATATATCTTTTGTCAACTGCTGGCTTTTTTTGGCCAACCGGGAAATTTCTTCCGAAATATCAACAGCAGAGTCATCCTGCACGAAGCGCAATTCCTGAATTTTTGAATCCAGTTCCGCTATCGGCTGCTCAAAGTTGAGAAAAGTCGTTTTGGTCACTACATCTCCTTTACTACACGATATTTTCAGTATTCTACCGGAACCGGGTCGAGGCTGCGCCACAAATACCATGTGGCAACTGTTCGCCAGGGCTCCCAGTTGGCCGAAACCTCGCGCGCGTCACTGCGGGAAACTGGTTCTCCTGAAAAATAACAGGTACTGATGCCTTTGAGCAAGCCCACGTCGTCCAGGGGAAACACGTTCGGACGCAGCAGATTAAATATAAGAAACATCTCCGCAGTCCAGCGGCCGATGCCGCGAATTTGCGTCAGATCGGCGATCACGTCCTCATCGGGCATTTCTGCCCACTTCTCCGCTTGTACCCGCTGCGTGCGGAAGTGATCGGCCAGATCAATCAGGTATTCGGTTTTGCGTTTCGACAGCCCGCACAGCAGCAAATCATTAGGGCCTGTTTTCATGACTTGCGCCGGCGTGCATCCAGGACAAGCAAGCCGAAAGCGTTGCCAGATGGATTCTGCCGCCTTGACCGATATCTGCTGTCCGATGATCGAACGCGTCAGTGTCTTGAAGGGGTCGCCCCGTCCAACCAGATAGCTGTTTCCACACTCTGGAATCAGCTTCTTGAGAATGCGGTCGCGCTGCATAAGCTCCGTTTTGGCCTGTTCCCAGTAAGAAGGAACAGCCAGCGCAGCCGATGTTGCGATCACGCTCATGAACGTCGCCACTCGGTAATGCCGCCCGGCTTGTCTTCCAGGACGATTCCCTTAGACAGCAGTTCAGTGCGAATACGGTCGGCTTCGGCAAAATTTCTGGCTTTCTTGGCCGCCGTCCTCGCCTCGATCTGCCCGGCGATCATGGCTTCATCACTTGGGACGCCGGAACCGGCGCCTTGCAGAAACTCCTTTGGAGGCCGCTGCAAAATGCCAATCGTGCCGGCAAGGGCTTTCAGTTGGGCAGCCAAGCGGGGCGACTTCGTCCTGTTGATTTCATTGGCCAACTCGAACAATACGGCTATTGCCAGCGGCGTATTGAAGTCGTCGTTCATTGCGTCGGCGAAACGAACGGCATGGGGCTCGCTCCAGTCCGGTTGCATGTCGTCCGGAGGCACATCCTTCAATGCGGTATAGAGCCGGGTCAACGCGGCTTTCGCATCGTCCAGATGCGTGTCCGAGTAATTGAGCGGGCTGCGGTAATGCGAGCGAATGATGAAAAAGCGCAATACCTCGGCATCGTATTTTTCCAGCACTTCGCGAATAGTGAAGAAATTTCCCAAGGACTTCGACATTTTTTCATTGTCGACGCGCACGAACCCATTGTGCATCCAGTAATTGACGAACGGGTGCTTGAAAGCGCCTTCGGACTGGGCAATCTCGTTCTCATGGTGCGGAAACTGCAAGTCGGCTCCGCCCCCATGAATATCGAAGCGTTCGCCGAGCAGTTGGCAAGACATCGCGGAACACTCTATATGCCAGCCAGGGCGCCCTGCACCCCATTTAGACGGCCATTTAACCTCGGCCGGTTCGGATGGCTTGGCCGACTTCCAAAGAACGAAATCCAATGGGTCGCGCTTGCCGGTATTGACGTCCACCCTCTCTCCGGCGCGCAGGTCGTCCAGCGACTTGCCGGAAAGCTTGCCGTAGCCGGGAAAGTCGCGCACGGAGTAGTTGACGTCGCCATCGGGCGACTGATAAGCAAGGCCGTTCTTTTCCAGCCTATCTATTAAATCCAGCATCTGCGGCACGAAATCGGTTGCGTGCGGCTCATGATCCGGAGGAAGAATGCCGAGCGCGCGCGTATCTTCGTGCATGTACTCGGTAAAACGGGATGTCAGGTGCGAGATCGGCTCGCCGTTTTCCGCAGCGCGGTTGATGATCTTGTCGTCGATGTCGGTAATGTTGCGAACGTAAGTGACTTCATATCCGCTCGTTTTTAGCCAGCGGTACACGATGTCGAAAGCCATCATCATGCGCGCATGTCCGATATGGCAAAAGTCATAAATCGTCATGCCGCACACATACATGCGAACCTTCCCGGGCTCGATCGGAGTAAAAACCTGCTTGCTTCGTGTCAGGGTATTGTAAATCTGCAAATTAGTCATGAAAAAGCGCTTTGCTGTCCTTGAGAGGCGGGGGAGGCATTCTACTTCGATATGGAATTCTTTACATCACCTTGCTTCACTTACGGCATGAATTATTACAGAAGTGTTTTCGTCACTTAAAGGAAGGCGTTCGCCGATCAATTTATTATGCGGAAACTTTGATAAAATGAACATTTTTCAGAACAAAGTATAGCATTGATAAAATTTAAAATTCGTGCTTTTGGCGCAATCTTGCCCATGCCATTTTATTTTCTGCCTCTTGCTCTTGTACTGTTTTTTTACGAACAATCCGGTTGCAATCCCATCGGGACGATATAACCGTGCCGGACAGTTTTGCGGCTTTTTTCCAATAACCATTACCTCATCAAACAAGGACTATCATGGCTGTTATGCTCACCACCAACTTCGGCAACATCAAGATTGAACTTGACGCTGAAAAAGCGCCGAAGACTGTTGAGAACTTTCTTTCCTATGTACGTTCCGGCCATTACAACGGCACGATTTTTCATCGCGTCATTGATGGCTTCATGATCCAGGGCGGCGGCTTCGAGCCGGGCATGAAACAGAAACCGACCAGTGCGCCGGTGGAAAACGAAGCAAAGAACGGCCTCAAGAATACGGAGTACACCGTCGCCATGGCGCGCACATCCGATCCGCATTCGGCCACGGCCCAGTTCTTCATCAACATTAGCAACAACAGCTTTCTCGACTATCCGGGACAAGACGGCTGGGGCTACTGCGTTTTCGGCAAGGTAACGGAAGGCACCGACGTCGTCGATAAAATCAAAGGCGTCAAAACCACCCGCGGCGGCATGCACGCCGATGTTCCCGCTGAAGACGTTGTGATCGAAAAGGCGGAAGAGGTCTAATTCCTTCTTCGCGCATTTCAATTTTTATGCACGCCAATATCGAAAATGCGCAGCCGATTTATGCTGCGCTTTTCATTTCCGACCTGCACTTGCAGCAGTCGCATCCAAAAACCACCGAAGCGTTTTTTGATTTTCTGCGGCGGCATGCGATGTGCTCACGGCAGTTGTACATTTTGGGCGATCTGTTCGAATCTTGGGCGGGAGATGACGATATTAACTCTGCCTTTCATCGTAAAGTAGTCCGGGCGTTACGTGAACTAAGCGATTCCGGCATTGAAATCCACTGGATCGCCGGCAACCGCGATTTTCTGGTGGGTGAGGGTTTTGCACGTGCAACCGGCATGATTCTCCTGCCCGATCCCTATATCGCAGTCATTGCAGGCCGTCGCATCGCCTTGACGCACGGTGACGCACAATGCATTGACGATCAGGCATATGTCGATTTCCGAAGCAAGGTGCGCAACCCCGAATGGCAGAAGCAGTTTCTTGCAATGCCGCTGGAACAGCGCAAGTCGATCATCGAGGGAATGCGCAAAGAAAGCCGGAAAGCGCAGTATGCAAAAACCGATTCCATCATGGATGTCAGCCCTGCGGCAATTGCCATGCTATTCGAACAAACGGGTACATCCATTATCATTCACGGCCATACCCACCGCCCGGCACGCCATGAATACGCCTCCGGCAGCAGCAAATGCAATCGATATGTGCTGCCCGACTGGGAATACGACAGCGATCCCGTTCGCGGCGGTTGGATCGCCATTGGGCAGGACGGCCTGATCAGGCAATTCGGAGCCGACGGGTTCGAATTGCCTTCCTCCTGAAACGCCAAAGACAGCACTGACAGCATGGTGGAACGCGCCATGCCTCTCGATTGCCCCTGCGGTCATAAAGCGCTGCCGCAACATACTTCAAACTTGCAACCGCGCACTGTAGAACCAATCTCCAAACACAGGTCTAATTAGTCAACAAGCATTGAACCGACCCGTTGATCTCAAAGCCGATGCAAGACATGATTAATTTTCCAAGGAGAGCGACCATGGCGCACGACAACTACAAAACCTGTATCGATGCCTGCAATTCCTGCGCGGATGAATGCGACCGTTGCACGGCCGCCTGCCTGCAAGAGTCCGACCCGATGATGATGGCCCGCTGTATCGCGCTCGACATTGACTGTGCGGCGATTTGCCGTCTTGCAGCCGGCATGATGGCGCGCGGCAGCGAATTTTCCGGCCAGGTTTGCTGGCTGTGCGCGGAAATCTGCGAAGCCTGCGGCGATGAATGCGCCAAATTCCAGATGGATCACTGCCAATCCTGCGCGGCAGCCTGTCGCCGCTGCGCCGAAGAGTGCCGCAAGCTGGCTGTTGCTTCGCCATCCTGACAATGGAGCTGCTGGCGGATTACAGCCGGTTCGTTGTATATGCCGGCACAGTCATAGATGGGATCGGCGTGTTGATCGTCATTGCCGGAGCCGTTTTCGCTACGGGGAATTTCCTGATCCATGGCCGGGGACAATGGAGAAATGCATACCAGGGATACCGGCAGGATTTGGGACGGGCTATCCTGTTGGGTCTGGAGTTCCTGGTTGCCGGCGATATTATCCGTACCGTAGCGGTTGAGCCGACGCTGCAAAAGGTGTTTGTTCTGGGCATCATAGTAGTGATACGGACTTTCCTCAGTACTGCCCTGGAACTGGAGCTGAATGGAAAATGGCCATGGCAAATGAGTAAAAGTTGAATCTGGAAATTCAGCCTCTTCCTCATTCAGCCGCACGCTGAACATTTGCCCCGCAGGGAACCCGTTCGCAGTCCAGCACATGCGAGACTACTGGAACAAAACAGAGCAAGCCGGATTGATAGTCCCAGCGTTCAACCTCGCACTGCATGCCATTTGCGCCGTTGCGATAGCGGATCAGGTTGGCCGAATTTTCCGCTCCGTATCGGACGCGTGCGGACGTTGCCGTGCCGGCCTGCACCGCCCATGTGCGTCGCGGCAGCCCCTCCATGCTTTCATGAAGCGCGCACACATAAGGCAGGTGAATGTGCCCTCCCAGAATCAGATCCGCTCCTGCTGCTGCCCAGCGCCTTACTGCTTCGTCACTCCCATGCAGAAGATTATGCTTGTCTTCCGGTTGAGTTACGCAAACAGGCTGATGCGTGACGACGATGCGCAACTGATCCGTTTCGGCTCGCTCAAGCCGGCTTGCAGCGCGCTCGATCTGTTGGTGCGACAGTTCTCCATCGATGTGACGATAGCGGCGTGTGGTATTCAATGCAATGGCAAGCACATCCTCGGATTCGAATTCAGGCTCCAGATTTCCACCTAGTTCGCGCCGATAATTCCTGTAAGGCCAGAAAATTCGCGCTGCCGGGTTGAATAATGGAATGTCATGGTTGCCGGGGATAACCAGCATCGGAACATCGCCGAGACGGTCCAGGAAAGCCCGCGCGGCGCGAAACTGGCTGCGCCGCGCTCGCTGCGTAATGTCGCCGGACAGTATGATCAGCCCTGGCGCCTGATCGCGCACGAAGCGAACCAGCGCTTCCACCACAGGGGGCCGCTCGGTGCCAAAATGCGTGTCGGAAATCTGAATCAGCGTTTTCATGCGATCACGGCAGCAAACGCACTGTCGTTCCTCCCTGCCTCGGATGACGGCTTCAACAGATAGAGAGGATCGGGCGCAACACGAAACTCAAGAGGCAAACCAAGCTCGGCAATTTCCCCATCAATCGCCACCTTGATGCGGCGCCTGCCATAAAAGCCCGGCAGTCTGACTTTGATATTATCAAAAGCGAAGCTGATCACGTTTTTTGCTTACCCAAGTCGGCCAAGCGCTCCGCGAACCAGCAACCACAGCATTTTCCATGTTCCGACCGGCCGCAGCATGAAGGCGGCAAGCTGACCTCGTTCCAAGTTATGAGAAAGCGGTATGCCTATCCGTTCGAGTTGCAGCGAATTGTTGCACACGAATAAAGTCAGGGCGCACATTTCGCGAATCTCGCCTTGATACTCAATGCTGATGCGCAACTTCCTGTGATGGTGCAGCAAGGTCATGAAGCCGCCCCAGAAGGCGACCAGACGGCTGCGGCCATATTGCCGCGTGTATGTTTTTCGATCTTCCACTATATGGGAGTGCAATCCAAGGCTTGCATTGACCAGGAATACCCTATCATTGACGAGCCCGACCTGCACCGGCTGAATCCGTGCGTCCATCAGTACGCGAACTGCCTCGGCCGTATTCTCCGGGATACCATGAGCGCGGCCAAAATAGTTAAAAATCCCCTGGGGCAGGACGCCAAAAGCGCATCCGCTGCCGAACGCCGTCCGCGCCACCGCGCTGATAGTGCTATCGCCGCCGGCAGCCACTACCGCGCCCCCGGTTGCGACGGCTTCATCAACCGCCAGACGCGCCATTTCCTCAAGCAATCCGACGTCCTCGACGACGAACAGCTTATAAGGCCGTCCGGCTTGAATAAGAATTTTTTCGATGATCGTGCGAGTCGCGGCTGCATCTTTCTTGCCCGCCTTCGTATTGAGCACGATCAGCAAGGGAGTCGTTGACTCTGATGCGGGAGATGGCATCATATATTGGCAAGATCTAAGGGAAATCGGTGGTTTTTTTGAAATGCTAAGCCAGCCATGCCCGCACTCATTGATAATGCGCCAATCGATGGCTATAACGTTCTGAAGTCGAGAAGCAATAACAGCACCGGCTGAATTAAATACAGCGTGGCGACCGGGAGCTTTTCATGCAAACGCCCGAATTCTGCTTCTCCTTAAACTTTTGCTTTTTGCCGGCTGCTTTGTTTTGCCTGATGTGGCAAACTGAAACCATATAAAATTAGGTTCACTTATACCGGTCAAAAAATGACGAATGAACTGGCGGTCTGACTAGTGAGCCGCCATCTGTCCGGGAAACGAAATTCACGACATAAATCGGATATCTTGAACGCTGACATTCTATTTATTTGCAGGAGAAAAAATGAATAAACAACAACTCGAATCCCTTCTGGATGAACTTGTCAAAAGTGCGAAACAGGGAGATGACGCTGAAATTGCTCGCAAGAAAATCGTTTCCGTTTTCAGCAAGATGCAGCGCGAGATCGACAGGCTTGAAGAAGACGTCATTTTGCAGGCGTATAAAAAGTAACTATTTTTTAAGGATTTTTGTTCTCGTTCATGGGCTGAATAATTGCTTCTCTGCCGGCATTTATTCACGCCGCCACGAATGGTTCCGAAACTGCCAACCGGCTTCTTCACTATATTCCCAACGGCCAGAATGCCTTACTGTCACAATTCTTCGTAATATTTCTGGGCTTCTACGTCGGGCCAGTGCAGTTTCCCTAGTACTGGTCTGAATTCAGAGAGCGTTAGAACTCTTCCCAGTCGTCGCCCTTGGTTAAAGGTGGGGCGGCCGCAATTCTGATGGCCGGCGCAGCCTTTGCGACAAGCGCGGCATTCGGTCTGGCAAGCAGCGCTTTTCCGGCTGCCGGCGCGGTTATTGTAAACTCCTGGCCGGTACTGAACACGCCGACCACCTGAACCAGGTTCCTGGCCTGGTCCTGCAACGATTCGGCCGCAGCCGCCGCCTCTTCCACCAGCGCCGCATTCTGCTGCGTGACCGTGTCCATCTGCGCCACCGCCTGGTTCACCTGCTCGATGCCGGCGCTCTGCTCCTGGCTGGCCGCGGTGATCTCGCTCATGATGTCGGTGACGCGCTGAATGCTCGTCACGACCTCGTCCATCGTCGTGCCGGCTTCGCCAACCAGACGGCTGCCTTCGCCGACCTTGCTGACCGAGTCGTCGATCAAGCCCTTGATCTCACGCGCCGCGCTCGCCGAACGCTGCGCCAGGCTTCTTACCTCGGTTGCGACCACGGCAAAGCCGCGGCCCTGTTCGCCCGCCCTGGCCGCTTCGACCGCCGCGTTCAAGGCCAGGATGTTGGTCTGGAAGGCGATGCCGTCGATGACGCTGATGATGTCGACGATCTTCTTCGATGAGGTGTTGATCGCGTCCATGGTGGTAACGACCTGCGACACGACGTTGCCGCCCTTGACCGCCACGCCCGATGCGGTGATCGCCAACTGGTTGGCCTGCCGCGCATTGTCGGCGTTCTGCTTGACGGTCGAGGTCAGCTCTTCCATTGAGGAGGCGGTCTCCTCCAGGGAGGAGGCCTGCTCTTCGGTGCGCGAGGACAGGTCCTGGTTGCCGGCGGCGATCTGGGCCGATGCGGTGGCGATCGTGTCGGTATCGGCGCGAACCTGCTTGACGATATTGATCAGGCTGTCGTTCATCTTTTTCAGCGCCAGCATCAGATGGCCGGTCTCGTCCGTGGAATGAACGTCGATCCGGGCAGTCAGGTCGCCGGATGCGACGGTCTCGGCAATCCGGACCGCTTCGTTCAAGGGTCGAGTGATCGAACGAATCAGCCAACAGGTAACTGTGATTCCCAATCCAACAGCAAGAAGGACTGCTATCAGCAAAAGCAGGCAAGCAGCACGATATCGATCAGCCGCCTCGCTTGCCCTCGCCTTTTCCAACTGATTTGCCTGTTCCTGGATAGACGCGACAATATCGTCGATCTTTTTGGTGGGAGCCCGGTCCATGCCCGTTACCAGGCCGTCCACAACATGGGCGCTATTCGAATTTGCCTGGTCGTATTTTTTCAATGCTTCCAGATAGCGGACCTGAAGTTCGCCATGCGTCTTTGATGCTTCTTCTACCAGCGTCGTTGCAAGGCCGAGATTTTCAAGCATGCCATTGAGATTTTGAAGATTCGACCTAGTCGCTTCGCTGCTCTTAAGGAAGTTGTCGCTGTACTTCTTGAATGCGTCAGGATTGTTACCTCGCAGGAGGATATTCTTCCACTCCTGAACCTGTATCTTGAATTCGACCTGCGCTTTTCTTGCGGTATCGACCGAAGCTCCGAGCATTATCGACTTGCGCATGGTCTCGCTGCTCTTGATATTGCTTTCGCTTAGGGCATGCCAGCCTTCCAAACCTACAGCAACAGTCATTACCAACAGAAAACCCGCCAGTAGAGCAAGGCGGGCACCAATTCTCAGATTCTGAATTTTCATTTAATACCGATGATGAGATGGAATTAACCAATTAACGTAATGAGCGAGACAAACGTTACCCCAACTGACCCTATTAGTCACTGACTTATCGGTCTAGCCGTATGAGACATTGGATATCTGCCAATTGCTGCCCCTGTTCGCATGGAATTACCTTGCCTAACAGAGAGGCATTTGTCACCCCTGAGAAAATCAATTTCTTGACGGATATAGGGCAACGCACGTCAGGAAACTCATGGGGAAGCTCATTGAGCGAGCAGTGCAAAACGACGATCTGACAGTAATAAAGCGTCCCCGAAGAAACCCGCTGACTGCGTTGCGCTCCTCGCAAATATGAGCTGGATTTGATACTCATCCACCCTGCCAGCTCCCCATTATGGCAGAGCAACGCGTACCAATCAATTCATGAAATCAATTCACAAGCTACCTATGAAACCACTAACTCCGCTTAAGTATTTTTTAGTTGCTGTTGTATTTTTTCCAAGTCATCCAAAGTCATGAAAATGTCATATGTGAATTCTAGAATCCGTCTCAACTTACTTGCACTTCAGTAAGCAAATTAGCAAATCTCTACAGGGACTTATTAACAAAAATGGCGGTAGCGCCTTTCTATTAAATTACTTATCGAGACATAAAAAATGAAAAAATCGCTTATTGCACTATCCGTACTTGCTACCGTTGCCGCTTCTGCTAATGCGCAAAGCAATATATCGATCTACGGTATAGCTGATGCCGGGTTCGTTTATTCAAAAAACGGTTCCGGTGACAATGTCACGGCCATCGGCAGTGGTGTTCAGTCCGGAAGTCGTTTGGGCTTCCGCGGCGCTGAAGACATCGGCGGCGGCACGAAGGCTATATTCACTCTTGAACAAGGATACAACATCAACGACGGAACACAGGGGCAAGGTCGTCTGTTCGGACGTCAATCCTTCGTCGGGCTGAATAACAGCCATTGGGGCGAACTCAGGCTGGGCCGGCAATACAACCCGATTCGTCCGGCACTGGAAAGCGTCAATCCGTTCGAAATCGGTCTGGCAGGCAATATCCTGAACATATTTGATGCACATGGCGAGCGTGCCGACAATACCGTCAATTACCAGACACCAAAAATCAGTGGGTTTTCCGCGCAGGCAGCATACAGTTTTGGACAAAATGCCACCCAGGATCTTGGCCGCCAAAGGGGAGTATCCGCAAATTATGCAAACGGCCCAGTGTACGTAGTGCTGGCTTACCATAATACCAACACCTTAAATAGTACCACTACACCTACGGCAGAAACAGGCGACAAGCATACGACAATGCTCGGCGGCGTATATAACTTTGGCATCTTGAAAGCGCACGCCGCCTATGCTCAGAACAAAGGTGAAAACGCCACCGGCGTGACAAACCTCGACAGCAAAGACATGATGGTCGGCGTCACTGTGCCCGTGGGCGGAGCAGGCAAGTTTCTGGCATCTTACATGCGTAAGAAAAACGACCTGATATCAAATGGAGATTCAAAACTGTGGGCAATAGGTTATACCTATGACTTGTCCAAGCGTACCGACTTGTATGCGTCATACGGAAAAATGGATAACGATAGCGGCGTAAACCGGACCCTGGCTAGCAGCGCCTTGGGAGCTATTGCAAACGGTGCAGATCCGTCGACTTTCAATATCGGCATGCGTCATAAATTCTGATAATCAGATTATTGCAACAAGTCGGATGGGCTAGTTAAGCAATGTAAAAGATGGCAACGTCCGTTATGACTGGTTTTAAATAAATGATTAGCTGTTAAGCGATAATCCGCCGGCACATAGCCGGCGGATTATCGCATTCCGCATCATGCGGACGGCACTTGAGCTATGGCTTGAGCGTTGACCGTGCCGGACATTTGGCAACAAAGTAAAGATCGAAGGACCTTCTTCTTTCTGAGGATTAGGATAGAAGCAAAACCTGGCTCAATCTCTTGCAATGGTTTCAAGGAATCCACGTAGAACTGCCATACTCCACTCTTTCTCGAGCCGTTCGATCGAAAATTATCGACCTTGCGGCTTTTGCAGCTCAAAAATCACCCAGATACCCTTGTCTTTTAGTAAAGCGGTGAGATTGTCGCTGCACTGTCCGCCATACTAAGTATTGAATATTTCCCTTCGGCTGTATCTTGTGCTTGCCTTGTTGAGCGCGTCAGCGCAAGCGTCCTGGATCAGGATGATCGATACACCGTAAGGGAATGCTTTGCCCGTGGTCCAGGCAATGATGGCGACTCGAAAACGGATCCCGTCTCGCCAATTTACAGGCCAAATATGGCCGGGCGATAGCAATATTTCGGGGCGGTATGGATAGATTTGGTGTTGGGGAGGCGGTTGCCAGAGCCATTTATAACAATTCGTGATTCGACTGGTTATTGAAAATTCTTTGGGTAAGAAAATCGTCGATCCAGCGCATGTGGATTCATTTATCTTTCCCTTCAGAAAACATATAACCAATGCAGCGCATCGTCTTGATCAAATAGTCCTTGTCCTTCAGCGCCTTACGAAGGCGCAGCACATGCACGTCGACTGTGCGCTCTTCGATTGCAACAAGGCTGCCCCATACCTTGTCGAGCAACTGGTTTCTCGAAAACACGCGCTCGGGATGCGCCATCAAAAATTTCAGCAGCTTGTACTCGGCATTGCCGATGTCGATTTTCCGGTTTTCCACCGTGACCGTGCAGCTTACCGGATCGAGCACGATTGCGCCCGCTTTCATCAGGCTCTGCGAACGTTCAGGGATTTTCCTTCTCAGCAGCGCATTGACCCGGGCGCCGAGTTCGCGCGGCGAGAACGGCTTGGTCACATAATCGTCCGCGCCCTGGTTCAGACCGGCGATCTTGTCTTCTTCCACTCCCTTTGCCGTCAGCATGATAACCGGCAGCGCCCTCAGTTGGCGGCTCTCGCGGATGCGCGACAGCAACTGCAATCCGCTTTGGTCCGGCAGCATCCAGTCGAGCAGCACCAGATCAGGCATCTGCCACAGCAACAGGTTCCAGGCGTCGGTTGCGGTCGATACGGCCACCGGCTTGCAGCCAACCGATCGAACTGCGAATGAAATCAGTTCCGCGATCGCGGGTTCATCCTCCACGATCAAAATCTTTGCTTTATCTATCGCTGTCATCGTGTTTGATCAGATCGGACGTTCTGGAAATAGCGATGTATAGTCCGTGTGCCTGATATCCTTGCCCTCGACCACGTAGATCACGTACTCGGCGATATTGGTCGAATGGTCGCCCACCCGCTCGATCGCCTTGGCAGCCCACAGAATATCCAGTGAAGCCGAGACCGTCTTAGGCTCTTCCGCCATGTACGTGATCAGGTTGCGCATCATTTCATGAAATTCATGGTCGATGACAGCGTCCAGTCCTATCAGCCTGATGGCCAGATCCCGGTCCATTCGCGCGAATGCGTCGAGCGCGTCGTGCAGCATTCTGGCTGCGTGCCCTCCGATTGCCTTGATCGCTTTGTAAAAGTTGATATTCAACGTATCCAAGCTCTGGATGTTCTTGGCAGAACGCGCGATCTTCGTGACTTCGTCGCCGATCCGCTCCAGGTCCGTAATCACCTTGGTCGTCGCCATCACCGTGCGCAAGTCGTTGGCTGCCGGCTGGCGCTTTACGATCAGGTGCGTGCATATGCTGTCCAGCGAGACCTCGAGACGGTTGACCTCTTCGTCATTCCGCATGACCTTTTCGGCCAGCTCCACGTCCCCGGTCAGGAAAGCCGTCATCGCATCCCGAAACTGTTTCTCGACCAGCCCGCCCATCAGCAGCACCCGGGAACGGACCGCTTCCAGGTCAAGGTCATATTGTTTCGATGAGTGTTCCATTACGTCCTGCTCTCCATGCAATTGTTGGCTCAATAAAAATTGAATTCGTTTTACGCACAGGCCGGCAGCGAAGTGAAAAGCGCAACCCCGTTAGATAGCTCTGGCAATCTTTCCTGTTTTTGCTATACATTCTGATAACGCTTTGTCTTTGCCTAGCCGAACCGTCCGGTGATGTAATCTTGCGTTTCTTTTTTCGCCGGGCTGAGAAATATCTGGTCGGTCTCCCCGGCTTCGACCACTTCGCCCAGATACATGTAAGCGGTATAGTCCGAACAGCGCGCCCCTTGCTGCATGTTGTGCGTCACGATCGCAATCGTGAAGTCCTGCTTCAACTCGTTGATCAGCTCCTCGATCTTCGCCGTCGAGATCGGGTCGAGCGCCGAGGTCGGCTCATCGAGCAGCAGCACTTCCGGCCTGACCGCCACGCAGCGGGCAATGCACAGGCGCTGCTGCTGCCCGCCCGACAGGCTAAGCCCGCTCTTGTCGAGCTTGTCGCCGACTTCGCCCCACAGCGCCGCCTTCTTCAAGGCCCATTCCACCCGCTCTTCCATTTCGCCTTGCGACAGGTTTTCATACAAGCGCACGCCAAAAGCGATGTTTTCATAGATCGACATCGGAAACGGCGTCGGCTTCTGAAACACCATGCCGATCCGCGCGCGCAGCATGTTCACGTCCACGCCCGGCTCCAGAATATTGCGGCCCTGGTACAGGATCGTTCCTTCCGCGCGCTGCTTCGGATACAGGTCGTACATGCGGTTGAACGTGCGCAGCAACGTCGATTTGCCACAGCCTGAGGGCCCGATGAAGGCCGTTACCTTTTTTGCCGGAATCGTCAGATTGATGTTCTTCAGGCTCTGGAAATCGCCATAGAAAAAGTTCAGGTTCGAAACCTCGATCGTCGTGTCCGAGTGAGCATTTTTTGCCGCATTGCCAAGCATGTCTGGTTCCCTAACGTTACCAAAAGAAGTCAACTACAAGAATCAGCCCTGATGTTCTTTTTTGAAAATCGAGCGCGAAAGGATATTGAGGCCGAGTACGCCAAACGTCACCAGCAAGGCGCCGCCCCATGCCAGATGGCGCCAGTTGTCGTACGGACTCATGGCAAACTGGAAAATCACAACAGGAAGGTTCGCCATCGGCTGGTTCATGCTGGCGCTGAAGAACTGGTTGTTCAGCGCGGTAAACAGGAGCGGCGCCGTTTCGCCCGCGGTACGGGCAACCGCCAACAGAATCCCGGTCAGCACCCCTGCCTTCACAGCGCGCAACCGAATCATCAACGCCACTTTCCAGCGCGGCGCGCCGAGCGCGTAGGCGGCCTCGCGCAGCGCGGTCGGCACCAGCGCCAGCATATTGTCCGTGGTCCGGACCACGATCGGCAGCGCTATCAGGGCCAGGGCAAAACTGCCGGCCCAGCCGGAAAAGTGCTTTGCCTGCGCAACGTAGATCGCATAGACGAACAGGCCAATGACGATGGAGGGCGCCGACAGCATGATGTCGATCACGAAGCGCGTCACTTGTGCAAAGAGGCTCTCCTCGCCATACTCGGCCAGATAAATACCGGCCAATATGCCGACGGGCGTACTGATCGCCGTCGAAACGAACACCATCATCAAGCTGCCGAAAATGGCATTCAGCAATCCTCCGCCTTCGCTGCCAGGCGATGGCGTCGACTCGATAAACAGGGCCAGATTGAGCGCGCTCGCGCCGTTTAAGACAAGGGTCACCAATATCCACAGAAGAAAGCAGATGCCGATGGCCATCGCAAGAACGGACAGTGCTATGCCAAGCCGGTGCACCAGCAGCCTCGTCTGGTAGATGCTGCGCGAACCATGATTCTTCATTTCAATCCCTCCTTGCGCGCCATCTTCAGCAGCATGAGTTTTGACGTAGCGAGCACGATGAAGGTAATGACGAACAGGATCAATCCGAGGGCAAACAGGGACGATACATGCAGCGGCGAGTCCGCTTCCGCGAATTCGTTGGCCAAAGTCGAGGCAATGCTGTTGCCGGCGGCAAACAACGACCACGACAGCTTGTTGGCATTGCCGATGACGAACGTGATCGCCATTGTTTCGCCCAGCGCGCGTCCCAGGCCCAGCATGACGCCGCCGATCACGCCGTTTCGGGTGAACGGCAAGACGATCTTGCGCACCACTTCCCATTTCGTGCAGCCCAAAGCATAGGCGGATTCCTTCAGGACAGGCGGCACCACCTCGAACACATCGCGCATGACCGAGGAGATGAACGGAATGATCATGATGGCCAGGATGATGCCGGCCGTCAGTATGCCGATCCCCATCATCGGGCCGGCGAACAGTTTCCCGATCCCCGGAAGCTGCCCCAGTGTCCTAACCAGCAAGGGCTGGACGTGGTCGGCAAACAGCGGCGCGAACACGAACAGCCCCCACATGCCGTAGATGATGCTGGGAACGCCGGCCAGCAGCTCGATGGCGGTTCCCATCGGACGGCGCAACCAGACCGGGCAGATTTCAGTCAGAAAGAGGGCGATGCCGAAGCTGACGGGAAACGCGATCAGCAAGGCGATAAACGACGTCAGCAGCGTACCGACTATCGCAATCAAGGCGCCGTAGCGGTCATTGACCGGGTCCCACTCGACCGTGGTGACGAAGGCGAACCCGAACTCCCTGAATGCCGGCCACGCGCCTATCATCAGGGATACCAGAATGCCGGCCAAAACCAGAAAGGCCAGCAGCGCAAATCCGAACGTCACCTTGTGAAATACAAAATCCTGCCAATTCATTTTTATTGGCGCTTTGTAGCCAGGTTTACGGTTTTCTTGGATATCGAGAGCAGATGAAGCTGATGAGTGCACAGTGGAATATATGGATGTCGTACTCATATTTTATTGTTCTTAATGAATGTTGCGGACTGCTCCACGAAACGGAAAAGTCCGCAACATTACGCTATTGCTATTTATGACGGGATTACCAGACAGCTTTGCCGGAACTGTCTTTAACTTGCGCTTTCCATGCTTGATGAACCTGTTTTGTGACAGCATCGGGCATCGGTACATAGTCGAGCGCGGCCGCCATTGGGCCGCCGTTCTTGTACGCCCAATCGAAGAATTTCAGCACTTCCCTGCCCTTGGCGGCATCGGCCTGCACCGTGTGCATCAGGATGAACGAGGCGCCGGTAATAGGCCAGCTTGCCTTGCCGGGCTGGTTGGTCAGCACTACACCAAAGCCGTGCGTTTTTGCCCATTGCGCGTTTGCGGCGGCCGCCTTGAAGCTGGCGTCCGACGGTTGCACGAACCGGCCATCCCTGTTCTGCAACTGGGCGTAGGCTATCTTATTCCTCTTGGCATAGGCATCCTCGACATAACCGATCGAGCCGGCAATCCGCTGAACATTGGCGGCGACCCCTTCATTACCCTTGCCGCCTACGCCGGCAGGCCATTTCACGGCCGTGCCAGCGCCCACTTTCGACTTGAATTCCGGACTGGTCTTGGACAGGTAATCGGTCCACAGGAAAGAAGTGCCCGAGCCGTCTGCGCGGTGAACGACCGTAATGTCGCTTGCCGGCAGTTTCATGCCGGGGTTGAGTTTCGCAATTTCAGGGGCATTCCATTTGGTGGTCTTGCCAAGGTAGATATCTGCCAGTACCGGGCCGGTCAGTTTCAGCTGGCCGGGCTTGATGCCTTCCAGATTCACGACCGGCACCACGCCGCCCATGATGACCGGGAACTGCATCAATCCGCTGGCCTTCAGGTCCTCTTCGCTCAGCGGCATGTCGGAAGCACCGAAATCGACCGTTTTTGCCTTGATCTGCTTGATTCCGCCGCCGGAACCTATCGATTGGTAATTTATTACGTTACCGGTCTCCTTCTTGTATGCTTCAGCCCACTTGGAATAAGCCGGATAAGGAAAAGTAGCACCAGCGCCCGTTATGGAAGCAGCAGTTGCACTCGCCAATGTCAGGGTTGACGCAGCTAGTACGACGAACTGCTTTAACAGCCTTGTTTTCATTTATGTCTCCTTCGTTGTTTTCCAAAATGGAACTGAACTTGCAATAGGACAATGTAGCCATTCTATAAAGTGAGTATGACAAGAACATGACACGCATAAAAAATGCGAGCGAGAGCACTCAACGTTATTTATTTCGCTTTTTAGGCACCGACAAGCTTCTTAAAGGTCGCCAGGACGGCATCCCCCTTGAAAGGTTTAACGATCCAACCCTTTATGCCTGCTGCCTTACCGCGCTCTTTCATGATCGGCGAGTTCTCAGTTGTCAGCATGATGATATTCACAGCACTATTGTTTAGCTCGGTTCGGACTTTTTCGGCCATCGTCAAGCCGTCCATGTTCGGCATGTTTACGTCGCAAACGATAAGCTTGATGCGGCTGTCACCCTTGAGTTTCACCAACCCGTCGCGCCCATCCACGGCCAAAGCCACGTCCAGCCCATTTTTTTTCAGAAAATCGCCCACTTCGTTGCGGACGGTGCTGGAGTCGTCAACCACCAGAATTTGTGCCAAGATAACCTCTCGATAAAATTAAAATTTCCAATTCGCCGGATGCGATCGGCACTTCGACGGGAGACTGATTTTTTAAAATCATTTTTTGATGGATTAATCATTCATTTAAGTTTCTTCAATCCGAATAGTTCATTCAAAAAAGTTCCAGTTCTCCAGTGTTGGTTTCCTCTTCATTTTTATCCAGTATGAAATGCAAATCCGCAAAATCATTTATACATAAGCTGACGTGAAACGAAGCACCATTGATATCGTTGACGTTAACCTTGAAATGCTGGATATGGCCGCAACCCAGCACATTCAGGTAGGAAGAGCAGTTTTTGTCAATAATGTTCGGCGTCGACATGCCAATGTGCGGAAAGAACTGGCTTAAATCACGATTCAATATTCCACAGCAAATATTTCCGCATTCGGCGATAGCGTCATAAAAAGATTGCTCGCTCATATCTAAGGCCTGAGTCTTGTTGATTCGAGCGAAGTATTCTTTCGTGCTGTCGTCCGGGGTGAAATAGATAAAAACCATCAATCGGAATAAATACGACGAGACGGTTAAAATCACCATCTTGGTTTCTTCAATCTCAGTTAAATCGGTTAGGACGTTAACCTCGCAAGCGTCCGCCGTCGGCATAACCAGGCTGGATTTGATGGCCTTTATGAGCAAATGGTTGAATCCGTCTTGAGCTTGCTTGCTGATCATGACCGTCGTCGTTTAAGCGTTGAGTGTTTCTTTGGTTTTCTTATTGATCAGATCCAGGCCAATAACGGCTCCGACGATCATCTTGCCGCCTGCCTGCAGATCCTGAAATGTAGTCGTCGTGATAAGGTCGTTCTCATAGAGATTACTGCGATATTCCCTCGACAAGTTTTCAGCACGGTTAGCCAAAGATCTGACTTCGTTGGCGACCACTGCAAACCCGCGACCATGCTGCCCTGCCCTGGCTGCCTCGATAGAGGCGTTAAGTGCAACAATGACCACTTGTTTCACAATCAGGGCGAATTCATCGTTCTTGTTGTGCATTTCCCTGTTGTGTGTTATCAGGAAATTCATGTCGGCATGCCAGCGTTCAAAAGTTTTAACCAGTCCAAGCAACTCAGTAATCGTGTTCGCCAGAAAATCACAATTCTCGATAGCCTTGGTTTTAATTTCCGCATTCTGATCGACGAGTTGCTTGATCTGACGTTCGTGATCTGCTTGTAGAAGGCAGATATGAGCCAGGTTCGCGTTCTTTTCCTGTTCAAGCAATTGTTGGTGTTGTTCGATTTCTTCCTGCATTTTTTGAATTACATGTCGCAGATCCTGTTCGACGGCCTCGGCCTTATCGATACTGCTCATTCTGGACATGGACTTCCTGAGGTGATTGGCTCGCCACCACATACCGGCGAGGCAGAGAATTACCAGCAATAAATAAATGATTGAATTAGCCATGTATACGCGGATTATTTGTTATTTCTTACGAATCGAGCGACGCTGCGCAATCATTACCCGGAGGACAGGTCGTTGAGCGGTTCGTTAGCTTCTGAATTCTTCAGGCCGCCAGAAAACCCGAATTTCTGGAATCAGAATCGGCGTTTTCTTTTTCCTGCTCTTGCTCGGCAATTGGGGTTGGCAATTGTTTGTTGGGGCTATCGGTAAAATGCTGGTCGCCGACGCCGAGTTCAGCTGCAAAGCTGTCTGGAAGAAATACGATCGTCTTGAACTGTCGGAAATCCGCGCCCACATCATTATCGGTAAAATGAATTTCAATCCTACCGTTCTCGCGCTTGACGAAGTTCTGCACTGCATCCATGCCAACCCCCCGCCCTGAAATTTCAGTAACCTTTTCGGCGGTCGAGAAGCCGGGAAGGAACACAAAGCGTGCAATATCTTCATCGCTCCTTGTCTCTTCAGCGTCCGCGAGTCCTTTTTCGACGGCGATTTTGCGGATGCGGCCCAGAGCCATGCCGCGGCCATCGTCGCTGAGCGCAATCCGGAGCATACCCTCCTCGACCTCCATGCGAATCAGGAGCTTGCCGGCGGGTATCTTACCCTTGGCTCTACGTTCCTCAGGATTTTCGAGACCGTGGTCCATGGAGTTGCGGATCAGGTGCATGAACACATTTTTTAGCATGTCGCCGACCTGGCTGTGCACAACGTAGCCGTTCTCTTCGATTTTGACGAGCGGGGCCTTCTTGCCGAGTTCATTTGCCAGTGAAGGCAGGGAATCGAGCACGCTCGACAGCATTTCACCGAGCCGTTCAGTTCCAAGCAGGCGCAGAGTCTTGCGCACGGCGTCACGCGCAGATACCAGTTCACGAAGATTGGCTGTGTTCACTGTTTCCAGACGATGCAGGCTTTCCTGGATATGTTTCTTGTCAACCATCAGGAAGCGCTTTGCGCCACCATTGCGACCCGATCCTTTGCGACCCAGGCTAAATTCGTTGATTTTGGCGTAACGCTCGACTTCCGCTTTGACTCCAGCCAGCTCTTTCAGCAGCAGATCCTGATCCCAGGCAAGATTTGTAAGAGGTTTGCGCATCTTGCAGTAACTCTGTTCGGCCTCATGCACGATATTGGTCAGGTGCCGCAGACCATAGGTACGTCCATTTCCCTTGACGGTATGTATATTGCGGAATAGCTTCTCGATGGCGAGATCATTTCCTGGATGTTCGCGAATGATCCGTTCGTTTTCGTCGATGAATCTGACCGACTCGACGATGAAATCGTGAAATTTCTCATGGTTGACTGCAAGAATCTCACCGATGATTTCCAACTCGCGCTTCTGATTATTGGCCTCGGCAGCAAGCTTGCGAAGTTCAGTGACGTCACGCACGCACAGCATGATACGTATAGTCGTACCAATTTCATCTGTTATAGGCGACCAGCTCAGATCGAGAATCTTCACTCGGCCATCGGGCATTTCCTTTGAAACTTCACCAACCATGAGATGCTCATTGAACTCGAAGTTCATGACGTCTTCACCGATACAAGCCGCGCAGACGGCCCCTACCTGGGACAAAATGTCCGCCCCAAGGCTAGTGCGAGAGAACACGAGATCCATCAAGTCACGCCCAACAATGTCTTTTGTCTCGAAAACCGTTTCAAGATAGGCAGAGTATTCCGGGTGGATTATGTTGCCTTGCACTATCGTTAAGATACCTTGTGGAATATTTTGCAGCATGGTCTGGATGTCGGCGGTCTTCTGCTTGAGCTGAACCGAACTCTCCTGAATTTTCTCGATCATGCCGTTGAAAGCCAAAATGGAATGACCAATTTCATCCATCCGGTCAATCGGCACCCTGCGGGTGAAGTCCTGGCTGGAAGCGATCTCGCTCATCATGGTTTGCATGCGCCTGATTGGGCCAGCAATTTGACGGTAAAGAAGAGCACCAGCCGCAACCAGGAAAAGGACAGCGAAGATCGTCACGACAGAGATAGTGATCGTGGTTGTCGACAGATTTTCATTCAAGCTCGCAATTGCGCTGTCCTTGCTTCGATTTTTTTCAACTCGAAGCGTCTCGACAATCTGCTCCAGTTCGACCTGGTACTGAACGACGTTACCAAAAAATGACGCCTGTGCAATATTTCCCCGACCAGCCAGCTTATTGTTTACCGTCTCATTGATCGCATTAAAGTAGTTATCCAGGTTCTCCTTGGCCTGTTCTACCAGGCCTCGTTGCGCAGCGCTGTCTGCGTGCTTGAATTGCAACTCGATGGCTTCCTGTAGCAGAGTCTTCTTCGCCATCAACTTATCGTTGGCTTGTGCCGCGATGTTGTTGTCCGGCGCGGACACGATGGTCATCGTAGCCAACTGCACCTCCTTAAGCTGCGATACCAAGTCAGCGGAAGCGAGCGCGCTTGGAACGACACCTTCTGTTACAGCCTTTACCTCGGAGGCGCTCTTCGATGACTGAACGATGGCATATCCGCCAATCGTCGAGATCGTGAGTAAGGTCAATATTATTAGAAGCGTGATGCGATGGCGTATGCTCATTATGAGGAAGCCTCCATTGTCGAGAATCATTTGTTTAAGTACGGCAATTTTGATGTGTAAATGTGACCTTTTGATGACGTTCGTGCTTGTTGATAAAGGATGCTTTCTCTGCATCGTACAATTGAGTCAAAGGGGGAATACACGTTCATCATGGACACGAGAAAAATGTCCATCAATCGCATGACCTATACGGACGGCATAGGTTCGCTATAAGTTTGCAACACGAGCGGGCAGCTTCCGGGTTATGGTGGAACAAGATTTGCATTGCTGCTTCATGCATATGCTTTGTACGATCCCACTCGAAGAAAAAGGTCTAACTTTTACTTGTTGTTGCCACGCATCTCGTCATCAGGATGTCATAAATCTTTTCTAAGATTCATACAGGAAAAAGATCAGCAGACATAGTCGAAAAGAGAGACTGTCATGACATTACTGGAACCCCCATTCGGACATTCCGAGCACGAATACTTGGCCACGTACTCCTACGCTTCTTCTTGCCTTCCTGATCTGTCCATGATTCAGACTGCGGCAATGCCCACGCCTGCCGCTGATGTCGACAAGCCAGGGTCCGGATCGCCGGATCCAAAGGAAAGGATGGATACCGTGTTGTTTGCACGTTTGCAGGAAATTCTGGAATATCGCGCCTTGAATGCGCTGTTCCAGCCGATCATCAATATGAAGTCGGGAGAAATCATCGGCTACGAGGGGCTGATACGAGGCCCTTCCGACAGTCCTCTGCATTCGCCCTTGAATCTTTTTAAAGTGGCGCGCGAAAACAACATGACGGTGGCAGTTGAATATCTGTGCCGCCAGATTGTCTTGCAACGCTTTGCCGAACTGAAGCTGCCGGGAAAGTTGTTTCTGAATGTCAGTCCCGAATGCCTGCTGCAGCCCGATGTGAGGCATGGCGAAACGCTCGACTATATTCAGGATTTCGGCATCAATCCAAAAAGAGTCATCATCGAATTGACCGAAAGCCAGCCGGCCTACGATTATCATTTGCTGCGAAAGGCAGCAATGCATTACCGCAACATGGGATTCCAGATCGCCATAGACGATCTTGGCGAGGGGTTTTCCAGCCTGCGCCTGTGGTCCGAGCTGAGGCCGGAATACGTAAAGATCGACATGCACTTCATCCAGGGCATCAACAAGGATCCGGTCAAGCTGCAGTTCGTTCAATCGATACAGGAAATTGCCGAAAAGACCGGCACGCTGGTGATCGCGGAGGGCATCGAAACGCAGGCTGAGCTATTGCTGATCCGCGATCTTGGCATTGATTTCGGACAGGGCTACCATATCGCGAGACCGAACGGCAGCCCTGCCAGGATCATTCCTTCCGATGTCGCGAAGGCGTTGGCAAAAAGCAGTATTGCGATTCATCCGCAGGAATGCATTGCTGCTCCAAACGGGCAAACTGCTTTGCGGCTCCTGCAGAGCGTTCCAGACGTCGAGCCTGATACGAGCAACAATGCCGTGTACGAGATTTTCGAACAAGATCCGGATCTGCAAACGGTTGCCGTGGTCAGCACGGGCACGCCAGTCGGCCTGATTACCCGCGCCAGCATGATCGACCGCTTTGCCCGCGTATACCAGCGCGAGTTGTACGGCAAAAAGCCGTGCACTTCCTTTATGGATGCGCATCCGCTGATAACAGACAAGGACACCAGCTTGCAGGAATTGAGCGGGCTTATCGTCAATTCGGATCGCAGGCATCTTTTCAACGGCTTCATCATTACCGACCAAGGCCGCTTTTTAGGCGTCGGCAACAGCCACGATTTGATGCGCGAGATTACGCAGATGCAGCTCGTTGCAGCGCGTTATGCCAATCCGCTGACACTGCTGCCGGGCAACGTGCCGATCAATGAACACATCGACCGGCTGCTCCAGAATCGCGTTCGCTTTTGCGCCTGCTATGCGGATCTCGACCATTTCAAGCCTTTCAACGATATACACGGATATCGAAAAGGGGATGACGCGATCCAGCTGACAGGGCAGTTGCTGATTGAAAACTGCGATCCCGAACTGGATTTCGTCGGGCATATAGGCGGAGACGACTTTATCATCCTGTTTCAGAGTGAAGACTGGGAAGCGCGCTGCCAATCGATCCTTCAGGCTTTCGAGACGGCTATTGCCGGGCATTATCCGGACGACGACCGCGCGCGCGGCGGATACTACGCCGAAGACCGGCAGGGGAACAGGGTGTTTCATCCGCTGGTCAGCTTGTCTCTCGGCGCGGTCAGGGTCGAACCGGAACAGCATAGTTCAAGCCATCAGGTCGCTTCTGCCGCCGCTGAGGCAAAGAAACAAGCCAAGAAAACGTCGGGCAACACCCTCTTCATCGACCGTCGGCAAGCACTCTGCTCGGCGCCACCTGCCCCGAATGAATCCGTGGAACCATCCAATAAACAAGTTGTCGATCCATACGACGAAAAGACCGCAACTTGAACGGAATCGTGGTTATTTCAAAACCTGGATCCTGTCTATCTGGCACAATGTTATTTTCTAACGCTAGGAATTGAGATTGTTTACGCCATCCTTTATCGCTCCTGCTCGCTTCGATGAACCCGCCGCCGCGTTAGAGCAAGTGCGCACCATTTACGAGCACGGAATCAAGCATTTGCGAGAATCGCTGGCGCGCTTTGTCGAGGGGGAAAATTTCCCGGATCGCGTGCGCGCCTGCTATCCCTTTGTGCGGGTGCACACCAATACCGTGACGCGTACCGATTCCCGCCTTTCATATGGTTTTGTGGCCGGTGTCGGCACTTTCGAGACCACTCTCACGCGGCCTGACGTATTCTCGAATTATTACCTGGAGCAGTTTCAACTGCTGCTGAAGAACCACAGCCGGGATCAGAACATGCAACTTGAAGTAGGCACCAGCTCGCAACCGATCCCGGTTCATTTTGCCTTGGGCGGAAAAGGCAACATCGAAGGCAGCATAAGCCCCGATCGGATATTCTCGCTGCGGAACGTGTTCGACGTACCGGATTTATCCGCCATGGACGACAGCATTGCCAACGGCACTCACGAACCGGCGCCCGGGGCGGCTTATCCTTTATCGCTGTTTACCGCGCCCAGGGTTGACTATTCGCTGCATCGGCTTCAACACTACACCGGCACGGCTGCAAGGCACTTTCAGAATTTCGTCCTGTTCACCAATTATCAGTTTTACATCGACGAGTTCGTAAAGCTGGGTCATGAAATCATGAGCCGTACTCCCGACCCTCAAAATCCTCGGGATGACGATGACTATATTGCGTTTGTCGAGCCTGGCAACCTGATCAGGCGGCGCACAGGTCGGGATCCACAGCCGGACGACGAATTGAATACCCCCCCGTCACGGCTGCCCCAGATGCCGGGCTATCATCTGATCCGCGCTGACGGTAATGGCATCACCATGGTCAATATTGGGGTCGGTCCCGCCAATGCCAAAACCATCACCGACCACATAGCCGTGCTGCGCCCCCACGTCTGGCTGATGCTTGGCCACTGCGCCGGGCTGCGCAACACCCAACAACTGGGGGACTACGTACTGGCCCACGCCTACGTCAGGGAAGATCATGTGCTCGATGAAGATATGCCGCTGTGGGTGCCGATTCCGCCGCTGGCCGAGGTGCAGGTTGCCCTCGAAGCGGCCGTGGCTGAAATAACGCAACTGACGGGCTATGAACTCAAGCGGATCATGCGCACCGGCACCGTGGCAAGTACGGACAACCGCAACTGGGAGCTTCTTCCCCATCGCACTCCCGAGCGCCGCTTTAGCCAGAGCAGGGCCATTGCGCTGGACATGGAGAGCGCCACCATTGCCGTGAACGGTTTCCGTTTCCGGGTTCCCTACGGGACATTGCTGTGCGTGAGCGACAAGCCGTTGCAAGGCGAGATCAAGCTCCCGGGAATGGCGGATCAATTCTATCGGGAACGTGTCGAGCAGCATCTGCGCATCGGTATCCGTGCGCTGGAAATGCTGCGACGGCAAGATGCGGACAAGCTGCACAGCCGCAAGTTGCGAAGCTTTGCCGAGGTGGCGTTTCAGTAAGGCGCCGGGATATCGTTCAGTCTCCCCGGATTGCGTGCGATTAACGCGCGTTCAGAAGGGCCTCCAGTTCCTTGGTCTGTACGCGCCACGGCTTTGGCCCGGTGGAAACGCCGACTTCCTGCTTGTCGGATTCCGTTTTCTCTGACTGCATCAGTTTCGATCCCTGCCGGCTTCTTGAAGCGGGAGGACGAAAAATGAAATCGTGGGAAAAAAGATAAGCCAGCGAGCAAACAAGTGCTGCCAGCAATATGGCAGTCTGAGCCGATATCTTCAATTCTGTCGGTAGATTCATGATTTTCCTTCAGTTGGAGCGTGTTCTTTAAACACACCAGGCAATCAGACGTTGGGTAAACGGCCTGACTAGCACGAAGGATATATGAGTGATATTTCAGGAAAATGACATGCTGCGTCTCCGCACCCGGCTCAATAGCGACGTTGCGGTTTGTTGACGTGGTTAATGGATGTTCCCGTGGACAATGCCAACCGCAACCGGACTCGGCATTATGCGGAGCCATTCATTCCGACGCCTTGGCAAGAGTTTTATTTTGTCAAGACCTCATATCCGGAAATGACATCGAATAGCTCTTCATCGATCGAACTTTGGCGCAAACGCTGAAATGCGCCTTTCAGATTGTCCAGCAATTCTTTAATATTCTTTTCCGCGCGCTGCATCGCGGCCAGGCGGCTGGCGTTTTCACTTGCCAAGGATTCAGCGCATGCCCTGAAAAGAGAAACGAAAACATATTCTCTGACCAAGGTCCGCAGCATGAATTCGTCAGGGCCGATAACTTGGGGCAAATTATTGCCGGGCCAACACAAATTGGAAGAGGTTTGCTGCCAAGCCTCTTCCTGCGGCAACAGGTTATGCATGACCGGCTGATACACGGCCCCGGACTTCGGACTGTTGTAGAAAAGAAGGAACCGTGAAAGTTCATCTTCATGGTGCGCTGAGGTGTCTATCAGTATCTGCCCGATAAGAGGCGTTATCGAATTGACGGACAGGGGAACGTTGAACAATCCTTTCGGCTTTAATCCTTCATCCGAAAGACGGGCATGAATGCGCTCGCCAATCGCCCAGATGTTTTTTTCTCCCGGCAGTTTCCCCAGTTCCTTGGCTGCATAGTCAACCAGAATATCGTTGAACTGCCCGACCAATCCTTGGTCCGAGCCGAATACGACGGCATTAATTTTGCCGCCCTGCGCTCTTTCCCCATTCGTGATGATGGGCCTGCCCGCTTGTCGAAAACTTGCCACGAGTCCCAGTTGCACGGTCCGGTAATAGTCGTTCAGGGCGCGCACCGCCGTTTCATATTGGCCGATGCTGGCAGCCGACAATGCTTTCATGGTGCGCGCCACCGAGTTGAGCTCTCCGGCGCTGGCGATCTTGTGGCGCAGGCTTTCGGCGGTATCGCTCATGATTTTTCAGTATGCTGGTTTAAACCGGATGAATCGATAGCATTTCTTGCCACTTGCAATATGGTTTCTCGGTCAGCCTTGTCCAGTTTGTCTTCCGCCATTAATCGCTTAACCAGATCAGGCGGAAATGTTGCCGCTCCCTTGCGCAAAGCAGCCTCGGCGTCGCGTATCCGGTCAACCGGTATGTTGTCGAGGATGCCGTCGTTCAACGCAAGCAGCACGATAATCTGATCGGGGACGGGCACTGGCTGGAACTCCGGTTGCTTAAGGCAAGCGCGCAGAACTTGTCCATGCCTGATGATATTTCGTGTGTTTTCATCCAGCCGCGAACCGAAGCGGGCAAACGTTTCCAGCTCTTCGAATTGCGAATAGGCCAGTTTGAGGTTGCCGGCGACTTCACGGTAGGCAGCCAGTTGCGCTTTTCCGCCGACACGGGAAACGGATTTCCCCACGTCTACAGCAGGCAGTATCCCTAGTTCGAAAAGATTTGGCGCCAGGTAAATTTGCCCGTCCGTTATCGAAATGAGATTGGTCGGGATATAGGCGGAAATATTCTGTGCCTCGGTTTCAACGATGGGCAATGCGGTAAGGGATCCGCCGCCAAGCTCTTCCCTCAGATGCGTGGCGCGCTCCAGCAGCCTCGAGTGTATGTAGAAAATATCTCCGGGATAAGCTTCCCTTCCGGGCGGCCGGCGCAGCAGCAGCGAAAGTTCGCGGTAGGAGCGCGCATGATTGGTCAAGTCGTCGTATACGATCAGCACATCCCGGCCTTGCGCCATGAACTGTTCCGCTATGCTGGTGGCGGCATAAGGTGCGATGTATATCATTCCGGGCGCGTCATTGCCTTCGGTCACGACAACGGTTGTATATGCCATTGCATTTCTCTCGCGCAGCTTGGCAACCACGTTGGCTACCGCAGAACCTCGCTGGCCGATAGCGCAATAGACGCAGAGGACGTTTTTATCGATTTGATTAAGTATGGTGTCGATGGCGATTGTGGTCTTGCCGGTTTGACGGTCTCCCAGAATTAGTTCGCGCTGGCCGCGTCCAATCGGAATCATCGCGTCGATCACCTTGATGCCGGTTTGAAGCGGCTCGGTAACGGGAGCACGGTCCATGATATGAGGAGCATTCCGCTCAATTGGCAGGCGGTGCGAAAAGCTGATGGGATTGCCTCCGTCAAGCGGAGCTCCGAAAGGATTAATGACGCGCCCGATCAATCCGTCTCCTACCGGCACATCGACGACGCGGCCGGTGCGCTCGACCTCATCGCCTGCATGCAAGTGCCAGGAATCTCCCAGCAGAACGACGCCAATTTCTTCCTTGTCCACGTTGAAAGCGATGCCGAACAGATTGCCGGAAAACTTCATCAGTTCCTCGAAACCAACCCCGGGCAAACCTGACACGGTGGCAATGCCGGTGGATACCGTGGTCACTTTTCCGATCTCACGCGGCGCAAGTTGCGGCGCGAATGCTTCGCGAGCTTGGCTTATAAGATCGAGCGTGGCTCCGGCTGCGCTTTGTAGCGTCTCATCTGCCATTTTCCGCTGCCCCTGTTTGTTTTATTTGCGAATTGCTAGTAATTCGCGAGTTCAATTCTTGCGCAGGCTTGGGCTGGGCACTTCCTTCAGGTTGCTTTTTCAGAATTTCATGAACGCTGTTTTCCAATGACGTGAGGTAATCGTTGATGCTCCATGCAATCTTCTTCCCGCTTATCGTGATTTCGACGCCTCCGATCAAATCTGGCAGAGCTTCAAATTGGCACTGTGGCTTGGCGGCCAGCATGTCTTCCAGCGCTTTCTGCATTGCAGCCTGCTGCTCAGGTGAAATGCTAGCCGATGTGCGGATAACAACCGGACTGGGAGCAGACCGGAAATCTGCGACCAGCCGTTCTTTTTCCTGGCTGTTCAACTCGCGCAGCCGCTGGATGGCGAGGTTGACCATGCTCTCTTCGACTTGGGTGCCGGCAAGGTCTGCCAGCGTCTTGCGGGCGATAGCAAATACCTCTTTTCGAGTTCGGGAGGAAAGCGCTTGAATCAACTGTTCTTCTTCGTGCATCAGGCTATTGTTATACTGGCTGCGCTTCTCGTCGTATTCTTTGTGGGCCTCGTCAAGCAGACGCTGGCGTTCAGCGTTCGCATCGTTCTTGGCCTGGTTCAGTGTTTCGGTGCGATGCCTGTCAAGGTCCTCTTTTTTGCGCTGAAACTCTTCACGCTCTTTTTCGGCCTGGTTTTTTTTCGCTTCCGCATCATTCAGACGATCGATTACCTTCTTCTCGCGCTCGTCGATCGTATCGAGAATGGGCTTGTACAGGAATCGCTTCAGCAGCCAAACAAGGATCAGGAAGTTGACCACCTGTGCGGCTACGGTGAACCAATCGATCAACATGTTCTAGCCCCCGCCGGCGTTCGTGGTCACATGGCTCCAGAACGGATTGGCAAAGATAAGTATCATCGACACCACGAAAGTGTAGATTGCGGTGGATTCGATCATCGCCAGACCCACGAACAGTGTTCTCGTGATGGTCGATGCGGCGTCCGGCTGCTGGGCGAGCGAAGTCATGGCTGAAGCGATAGCCCGCCCTTCGCCCAGCGCCGGCCCCATGCATCCGAAACCGGTCGTTATGCCGGCTGTGATGATCGATGCCACTGCAATTAGAGTCACGCTATCCATAACGTCTCCTTGTAATTACCGCATTTAGTGATCTGGCTTCTTGTTCGTTTCCGCCTTGCTTTTATCATTCGAATGCTCACGCGCCTGTATGGCCGCTGCGATATAGACTGCGGCCAGAATGCTGAAGATGTAAGCCTGCACCATACCCACAAGCAGACCGAGCACGGTCATTACAACAGGGAATACAAGCGGAGTGATGGTGAGGAGAATGGCCAGTATCATCGCGCCGCTCATCATGTTGCCGAACAGCCGGACCGCCAATGCCAGCGTGCGCGTAAACTCTTCAATGATGTTGAAGGGCAGCAGGAAAGGCGACGGTTGCAGATAGTGCGCCAGATACGTCTTGACCCCTTCCTCCGCAATGCCAAAAAGCGGCACTGCGACGAATACGCATATCGCCATCGCGGCTGTTGTTGACAACGAACCGGTCGGAGGCTCGTAGTCGGGCAAGACCGACATAAAAGCCGCCATGGCGATAAACAGGAAAAGAGTGCCGATGAATCCGATATATTTCTCGGATTGCTGCAGCCCCACTTCCTTGATTTGCTGGTTGATCCCGGTAACGACGACTTCGAGCATGCTCTGCCAGCGCGATATTTGCAGGTTCGTCACCAGCCTCCGCGTAATGAGCCACGAGCCGACAACCAGGACCAGCATCAACACCCAGGTCATGACTATCGTATTGTTGATCTTGATAAAGCCATGTTGCCAATAGATGAGCTGGTCCGGGCTAAGATGCATTCGCTTCCCCTCTGCCTGTCAATTCGCTATTTATTTTCCTTGAGTGCGTTCCAGATAAAAATCATGCGCATGATGGCAAAACCAAGCACACACATCAGCGCTTTTTTCCAGTTTCCGCCTGCCACAAAGTAAATTCCCCCGACAGTCACTATGACTCGAAACAACAGACTTCCAAAAAACCATAATCCCGGCTTGTTGCTCATCATCCCTTTATGCACGGTCCACCTGAGCCCGCCAAAAAAGAATGTGCCGAGCGCAAGTCCGCCAAGCAACGCGAAAAACAAACTGGCCGTTTCATTCATCGTCAGTGTTCTCCTCGTGCATCTGCCGATCTTCCCGGCTGACCCAGTTCCATGCATTCAGGCAGCCAGCGGCCAATCCAATCACCAGCAGCATCAGCGTCCATGAAAATCGGCTGGGATAATGCTTGTCGACCCACACGCCAAGCAACGTCCCCAGCAAGGTCGGTATTACAATCGACCAGCCGATCAGCCCGAACATGCCAAGTCCTGACCATACACTGCGCATACCTTTCCGCCGCGCCCCAAGCTTGAGCCTCTCTTTCCGATCTATCTGCCGGATCAGCTTGTCCCGCGCCTCCTCATTCCTTTTTTCCCGAGCGTCATTCACGATGAAACTCCGAAAGCTGCCGGATGAATCCACTTTCCATTTTTGCAAGTACGGATTTTGTCCCCATTTCCTGCTCATCGAACCGAAGAAATTCATCTCGAATAACTTGCTGCAACTTGCCCAAGTCGGCACCGCTGACTGCGTTTCGCACCGAAATCATCACTTCGCCTGCCGCCTTGACAATTAAGCCTTCATCGACCGCCACCAGAACCTCGCTATCGGCATCTGTCGTAAATGACAGAATCCCAGGCACCAATGCCGCAACGCAATCAAGCCGATTGGGCCAAATTCCCAAGGATCCGTGAGCAGTCTCGACGACGAGCCGCGTCACATCCTCTTCTTCAAGGAAAACGCGAAACGGGAGCAGGATCTTAAGTTTCATGGGTTTCCCTGTTCTGCTCTTGCGAAGGGGCGGCGCCCGGCTGCTTCTTGACTTCGCTGATCGGGCCTATCATGTACAGCGCGCTTTCTGGCACATCCTTGAATTCATCGTTCAAAATGCGTTCGCAACCGTCCAGCGTATCTTCAAGACTGACTGTCTTGCCAGGCAACCCGCTGAACTGTTCAGTCGTAAAGAACGGTTGCGTTAGAAAACGTTCGAGGCGACGCGCGCGTCCCACTACGTTGCGGTCTTCAGTCGACAATTGTTCCAAGCCAAGCATGGCGATAATATCCTTGAGATCTTCATATTGGGCGAGAGTTCGCCTGATCTCCTGAGCCAATGTGTAATGCCGCTCTCCGACAATCCCCGGGGTCGCTATTTTCGAACCGGACTGAAGCGGATCGACTGCCGGAAACAATCCTTCGCTGGCGCGCCTGCGGGAAAGCACGATTGACGCGGAAAGGTGTGCAAAGGTATGCACTGCGGCCGGGTCGGTCAGATCGTCCGCCGGTACATACACAGCTTGAATGGAAGTGATGGCTCCGCTTTCCGTATTCGCTATGCGCTCCTCCAATTGCGACAGCTCGGTACCCATGGTCGGCTGATATCCCAGACGCGACGGCATCTGGCCCATCAGGCCGGACACCTCCATTCCAGCCTGAATGAAGCGGAACACGTTGTCGATCAGCAGCAGGACATCCCGGTGTTCGTCATCCCTGAAATACTCGGCCATAGTAAGCGCTGCGTGGCCTACCCGAAAGCGTGCGCCCGGCGGTTCGTTCATCTGGCCGAATACCATCACCATGTTCTGCAGTACGTTCGCTTCCTTCATTTCCCGGTAAAGCTCCTCGCCCTCGCGGGAACGCTCGCCGATACCGCAAAATATGCTTACGCCCTTGTGCTGGCCCACCATGTTGTGGATCATCTCGGTCAGCAATACCGTCTTTCCTACTCCTGCTCCGCCAAATAGCCCAGCTTTCCCGCCGCGCTCAAGCGGAACCAGCATATCGATGACTTTTATCCCGGTTTCAAATATCTCGGTATTGGTGGAACGCTGCGCCAAAGTGGGAGGCGACTGATGGACGCTGCGCCACTGAATATCAGTCGGTTCGGGCAAGCGGTCGATGGTATTTCCGAAAACATCGAACATGCGCGAAAGGATTGTTTTTCCGGTTGGCGCCAGCAATGTCATCCTGGTATTTTCGACCGGCATGCCACGCGCCAGTCCTTGGGTTGGCGTCAGCGCAATTCCTCGTACGGTAAATGAATCGAGTTGTGTCAGAACCTCGATTGCAATTTCCCCTTCCTTTCCTGCGCGCAGCAGTGACCGTATGGTAGGCAATTCCTGATCAAACCGAACATCCACGACGCTGCCGCGGACAGAGGCAATCTTGCCGAAACTGGATGGATTGGAATCTGGCTGCATGACTTGGCTGAATGAGAAGAGAGTCTTGGAGACTATGCCTCTTACAAATTCGCCCTGCTTGACAGTGGTCAAATTCATACAGGAGATTTATCTTGGTAGAGCCTGACAAACGCTGTTGATAGGCGTCGCAGGAGACACCAGTCACAAATTGACACTCCGATCTACGTTAAGGCAGCCGGATTAACAGCGTAGGTAAATAAGCGGGCGGGAAGCAGGCAGGAAACAAAAGGCGGCATGTCTACAAAAGCAGTGTCCTGTGACCGTGGTGAAATACGATTGCATGCAGCGATAAAAATGGCTAAATCTACTTCAGGACAGCTCCATCGCCATCCTGAACAGTTACCTTTACCGGCACGCACTGCCGTATGCTTTCGGTCACTGTGCAAAAATTCTCGAATTGGGCCAGCGCCTTATCCAAATGGATGAAATTGGAGGCAGGCTCGCTCAGTTTTATGAAGACGTTGATCTGCACGATGCGCAACCGTCCCTCCTGGTTGCGCCCTTGTATCACTTCAGCATGCGTTCTGAAGTCGAAAGGCTCGTGCTTGAATTTGCGCAGTGCGAATATCAATGACGCCGAAAGGCAATTTGCCACTGCGGCGCCCAACAATTGATCGGGACTTGGTCCTTTCCCCTGCCCCATCGGCTCGGGTTCATCCATCAGCAGGTCAGGAACTGTTCCTCCAAACCGCGCAGTAAACTGATAACCCGCCTCATGATTCAAATCCATTGCCAAAATATTGCCCATGGCCACCTCTTCGCGTAAGAATTTTTTGGTGCATGCACTGAGAGCT